>Ga0114915_1000570_pt1 | contig 16702 bp, 13 predicted proteins | sample MalvirAntarct_55_FD_87288 | JGI IMG/M metagenome (GOLD analysis project Ga0114915, IMG submission 87288) | Marine viral communities from the Global Malaspina Expedition - Malaspina viral metaG Antarct_55 | ecosystem: Environmental > Aquatic > Marine > Oceanic | place: South Georgia Island...
CACGCCTGATCGCACCAAGAAAGTACCCAACAAGCTCAAAGCAAAGGCAATAATAGCCAGCAACACAGTCCAGGCTTTAAATACGCCGCGCTTTTCTGTTACCGCCAATGAGTGCAGCAAGGCCGTGCCCGCTAACCATGGCATAAATGAAGCATTCTCAACTGGATCCCAAAACCACCAGCCGCCCCAGCCGAGTTCGTAATATGCCCACCACGATCCTAAGGCGATGCCTACGCTTAAAAATGCCCACGCCGCCAATGCCCACGGCCGTGACCACCGTGCCCAAGCCGAATCAAGGCGGCCATTAAGCAAGCCCGCCAGCGCGAAAGCAAAAGGCACAGCAAAGCCGACATAGCCCATATAAAGCATGGGTGGATGGAAGATTAAGCCGGGGTCTTGCAGTAAGGGATTGAGGTCATTGCCCTCAATAGGGAAGTCGGGGAATAAGCGGTTGAATGGGTTCGAGGTGAATAAGACAAAGCTCATCATGGCCGTGCTGATTAGGCCCAAAATGGCGAGTACGCGCGCGGTCATGATCAAAGGCAGTGCTTGCGAAAAGCGTGCGACAGCAGCAGTCCAGCCCGCTAGCACGAGTACCCAGAGCAATAAGGAGCCTTCGTGGCCACCCCAAACGGCGGAAATTTTGTACCAAAATGGCAGCAGCGTATTGGATTGGCGCGCAACATAGTCAACGCTGAAGTCATTCAGCAAAAACGCTGCCGTTAGGCCAATAAATGACAACAGTAATAGGCCGAACTGAGCATAGGCTGCTGTTCGTGCGACAGCCTGAATACGGGGCTCACCGCGTACTATGCCCAACCACGGCAAGGTGCCCTGAATTAAGGCCACGATGGCTGCCAATACCAGCGCAAATTGACCGAGTTCAACCCACATAACGTTCTCCTAATGCCATATCAGCACGCGTATCAGGTCGCCATCATACCTGCGCTGCCCACCCTGTCCAGTTACACCGCTAAGTCATTCAAATTGCTGCTTTGTTAAGCCTTTGCAAAGGACCAAAAACACATTTAGAAACAACTCTAAGACTAATGGGTCGGCATTCTCCCCCAATGCCCTTGCTACCATGGGCGCACGAAAAAACTGCCTAAGGAAATCTATGAGCGACGTTTATCAGCAAACCCAGTTTAGCCGCGAAGAGCTTATTGCCTGCGCTCGTGGGGAACTCTTTGGGCCAGGCAACGCCCGCCTGCCATTACCCAATATGCTGATGATGGATCGCATCATTCACCTCTCACGCGAAGGCGGCACAAACGGCAAAGGCGAAATCATCGCCGAACTCGATATCCATCCAGACCTGTGGTTTTTTCAGTGCCACTTTGAAACCGACCCTGTGATGCCCGGCTGCTTAGGCCTCGATGCATTGTGGCAGCTACTCGGCTTTTATCTCGGCTGGCGCGGCAACCCTGGCCGCGGCCGAGCCTTAGGCGCTGGCGAAGTGAAGTTCTTCGGCCAAGTTTTGCCCACAGCAAAAGTATTGCGCTACGAGATCAATATCCGCCGTGTAGTCGAACGCAAGCTGGTCATGGGCATCGCTGATGGTCGAGTATTGCTCGATGGCCGCGAAATCTACACTGCTAGCGACTTGCGTGTTGGCCTCTTTACCAGCACTGAAAACTTCTAATTGGAGCATCCTATGCGCCGCGTCGTCATTACTGGCTACGGCATTGTTTCCTGCCTTGGTCATGACACCGAAACTGTAAAAAACAGCCTGTTTAACGGCATTTCCGGCATCCGTGCCAATGAAAAATATACCGAAATGGGCTTTCGCAGCCAAGTCAGCGGCTCCATTCGTGACCTCGATCTAGATGCCTTGATTGACCGCAAAATGCGCCGCTTTATGGGCGATGCTGCAGCCTATGGCTATGTTGCACTAACTCGCGCCATCGAAATGTCCGGCCTCAGCTCTGAGCAAATCGTTAATCCCCGCACCGGTCTGGTGGCAGGCTCTGGTGGCGCATCAAGCACCAACCAAGTGGCCGCCGCCGACATCGCCCGCGAAAAAGGCGTAAAGCGCATTGGCCCATACATGGTGCCACGCACCATGTCCTCTACATTGTCGGCCTGCCTAGCCACTGCCTTCCAAATCAAGGGCGTGAACTACTCCATCGCTTCCGCTTGCGCGACTAGCGCGCATTGCATTGGTCATGCCGCCGAACTCATCCAGCTCGGCAAGCAAGACGTGGTATTTGCCGGTGGCGGCGAAGAAGAAGCTTGGGAAGAGTCGTGCATGTTCGATGCCATGGGCGCGATGTCGAGCAAATACAACGACACTCCCGAAAAAGCCTCACGTGCCTATGACGCCAATCGCGATGGCTTCGTCATTGCTGGTGGTGCCGGCATGGTTGTCGTCGAGTCCTATGATCACGCGATTGCTCGTGGCGCGACTATCTTGGCGGAAATCGTTGGCTATGGCGCCACTTCCGATGGCCATGACATGGTCGCCCCTAGCGGCGAAGGTGCTGAGCGCTGCATGAATATGGCACTGCAAACTGTCGATACGCCTATCGATTACCTAAACACCCATGGCACTTCTACACCGGTAGGCGATTTAGCCGAACTCAAAGCCATTCGTGCAGTTTTTGGCGATAAAGCCCCCGCCATTAGCTCGACAAAATCACTGTCTGGCCACTCTTTAGGCGCTGCCGGCGCTCAAGAAACGATCTACTGTTTAATCATGCTCGCCAATGATTTTGTCACCGCCTCAGCCAATATTGAGACACTAGATCCAGAGGCTGAAGGCCTGCCAATTGCCTTAAAACGAATTGATAATGCCGGTTTAAAAACCATCATGAGCAATAGTTTTGGCTTTGGTGGCACCAATGCCAGCTTAGTCTTGCGCAAGCTCTAAGCCTTGTGCTGGGCGGCTTTCACGGCCGCCCAGCCGCCCCATAAAGCCCCAACCTGACAAATGTTACAGTGCTCACTGTCAAAATTGATTGACCACTGATTGGAAAAACTTTAGCGTATCTCGAGTTCAATTCCTGAGACCTAATTAATGTCCACTCAACATCACGATATTTTGATCATCGGCGCCGGCCTTTCTGGTATCGGTGCAGCCTGCCACTTCAGCCGCAACTGCCCGACTAAATCGATTGCCATACTCGAGCGCCGTCAGGCCATTGGTGGGACTTGGGATTTATTTCGCTATCCCGGCATTCGCTCCGACTCCGATATGTTCACTTTTGGTTACAGCTTCAAGCCATGGGTTGAGTCGCGCGTATTGGCCGATGGCCCGTCGATCAAGCAGTACATGACTGATACGGCAAAAGAGTATGGCGTAGATAAAAAAATTCATTATGGCCGCCAAGTCATCAACTCAAACTTCTCGACCAAAACTGGTCTTTGGACTGTCGAAGCCAAAGACGAAGCAAGCGGCGAGTCAGAGAAATTCACCGCCAACTTCTTAATGGTCTGCACCGGCTACTACAACTATGACAAGGGCTACCGCCCAACATTCCCCAATGAAAAAGCCTTCAAAGGCGACATTATTCATCCACAGTTTTGGCCAGAAAACCTCGACTACAGCGGTAAGCGCGTGGTTATTATCGGTAGCGGCGCCACGGCAATCACCTTGCTGCCAACCATGACCGACAAAGCTGCTCACGTGACCATGTTGCAGCGCTCACCGACCTACATTATGTCGGTGCCGGCCATTGACCCAGTAGCGCGTGCACTGCAAAAAGTATTGCCCGAAAAGGCTGTTTATCGCCTCAATCGTATCCGCAATATCGGCCTACAGCGCATGCTATTTCAGGCCTCCCGCAAACGCCCTGCGGCAGTCAAACGCCTATTGCTAGGCATGGTGAAGAAGCAGCTTGCGGGTAGCGGCATCGACATGAGGCACTTCACGCCCAGCTACCAACCTTGGGATCAGCGCCTATGCGTAGTGCCCAATGGCGATCTATTTAAAGTTCTGCGTGAAGGCAAAGCCAGCATTACCACCGACCACATTGAAAAATTCACTACAAACGGCATTTTGCTGAAATCGGGCGAGGAAATTCCAGCCGATATCATCATCACGGCGACAGGTCTCGATGTGCAAATGACCGGCGGCATGAACTTGAAGGTCGACAATAAATCTGCGGCCGCTAAGACACGCTTGACCTATAAAGGCGTATTGGTCGAAGGCATACCCAATGCCGCCATGGTGTTTGGCTACACCAATGCGTCTTGGACACTGAAAGCCGACTTGGCCAGCGAATATGTCTGCCGCCTCATCAACCATATGGATGAAAAAGGCTATCGCACGGTAGAAGTTCACGACCATGACAACTTGGTCACCGAAGATACGGTGCTCGGCAGTTTAAGCTCAGGCTATATTCAACGTGCAGCTGACAGCTTGCCGCGCCAAGGCAGCAAGGCGCCATTTCGCGTAGTGCAAGACTACCTGCGTGATGTTCCGCTGATGCGCTTTACGCCTATCGATGATGGCTATTTGCAGTTCGATGGCAAGCCGGCGCGCGCACCTAGCGGCCTTAGTCGCGTTACCGCACCACTGAAAGCCGCCTTTGGTCGAGGCTAAGCCTTAATCGGATAAGTAATATTCAACCGTGGTGACCACGCGCACGCGCTTCATGTGCGGCGTGCTGTCATCGCGGTTGTTGATGCTAAATTGCCCTTGCTGAGCTGACTTGATTTTGCCCAACTTGCTATTGGAGTCTTGGGCAAATTTTTCAGCGACTGCACGGGCATTTTTAGTTGCCTCCTCAATCATCGCTGGCTTAATTTTGCTTAAATCCTCATAGCTAAACACGCGCTGGATATCTTCTTTGGTGACTGACACCACCACGCCTTGCTTACCCAATTCCAGCAAGCTCGCCATGGCTTTGCGTACCGCATCTACCTTGGTGGTGAATACCGTTACATCGCCTTCGCCGGTGTAACGAAACTTAATCTGACTTTTATCGCCCCACTGATTGGCATAAGCATCGGCAATAACTGGTGGCGCCAAAGAAATTTCATCATCGCTTAAGCCATGCTTTTTCAAGAAAACACTGATCATGCGTTGGTTTTTTTCAACGTCTAAATACAGTTTATCTAGGTCGTTTTCAGCAACTTGATAACGGATCGGCCATGCCGCCGTGGTGGCATCAACATCGCGCTCAGATAAGCCCTTCACGCTCACTGTACGCTCCATGGCTTTCACCGATACAGCGGCATCGGCCAATTGATAGCCTAAGGCCGACAGACCCAATACAACGCATATGCCAAGCGCTAAGGCGCTGCCCTTTGTCACAGATGTCATGGTATTGGCTCCTAATCAAGAGTATGTATGGGGCTTACTTACGCTTCATCGGTCATTAGGTGTACCGCCACCACTATCTCACCGGCCCAAATACATATTAGGCGATCGCGCTGCCATGGCGGAATACTCTGCTCTTGGCACCAGTTTTTCAGACTAACGCTGCGCTGCTGATCTTTTAGCGCTGAGGCTTCCTTAAGACAACTCGAGTCAATCAGCAGCCGCTCACCACCAACGCGCGGAGCTATACGCCATGGCATCTCGAGTAATTGGTCGTTTCTATTTAAATGCGGGCATAGCTCATTTAGCGACCATAAGCGCCCTGCCCACTCGATAGGCTCAAGCGGATTAGGCCAGTTGATAGCTGCTGGTAATTCGCTAATCAGCTCATCGTGGCGCAGATATAAACGCTCACGATAACGCCGCAGCGACCAACCGGCCCACGCCAACTGCGGCTGAGCATCGGCGCGTGCTTGCAATAACTCTTGCTTCACGCGTGGCCAATAGCGATGCGGTAATGTCGGTGCACCCTTGCGCTGCAACCAACGCGCGATGACCGCCTGACGGCTGGCTTCGCTCAGCGCATTGAGTGCTGGGATATCTAAAGTTTTGCCATCACCGCTGAGCTGCTGCAAAAGGTCATCGCTAAGCTCATTTAAGGCATCGGCTTGCTGCGCCAGTTGTTGGCTGCTACGAGCCAATAACTGCGATGCTTCGGGCCAGCGCTGTTGCAGCAGAGGCAATAGCTGATGACGTAATAAGCTGCGGTCAAAGCGCGGATCGGCATTGGCAGGATCTTTTACAACGGGTAGCTCACTAATGCTGCTAAGCCAACTCGTGATGGCCTGTCGCGATTGGCCAAGCCATGGCCGCCAGCGCAACATCGCAGGTAACTGCGTATTACTGCTACGCCACAAACTCTGCTCGCGCATAGCCGCCAAGCCCTGCACACCTGCACCACGCATCAGTCGCAGCAACAGCGTTTCGGCTTGGTCATCCTGATGGTGGGCCAGCAGCAGCGCTTCGCTCTCGCTCATAAGCGCGGCAATGGCATCGTAGCGTGCCCGCCGTGCGGCATCCTCAATGCTAGCTTGCACCGGCACTTGGACACGCAAAATCTGTAGAGGAATTTGCCAAGCCGCCGCTTGCTGTTCAGCAAGCATCGCCCAGCTGTCGGCATCGGGGTGAAGGCCGTGATGCACATGCACTGCGCGCAGCCGAAAGTCTAAGGCTGAGGCAGCATGCTTAGCGGCGCAGAGTAAAGCGTAGGAGTCGGGGCCGGCGCTAAGCGCTACGACAAGACCCGTGATGCTAGGGGCATCGAGCTGCCGCGCGCGCAAAAACGCGTCGAGCGCGGCAACTGGGCTCATTCGCTGGCTAGCTGCTCGGTATTGCCATAGCTCATCAGGCGATCGTAGCGACGATTTAGCAGGCTGTCGTGATCTAGGCTGCGTAGCTTTTTCAGCTGGCTTAGCAGCGCTTTGCGCAGGCTATCGGCAACGCGATCAAAGTCGCGGTGTGCGCCACCCAAAGGCTCACTGACTAAATCATCAACAAAGCCTAATGAGTGTAGGCGCGAGGCAGTGAGGTTCATTGCCTCTGCCGCTTCAGGTGCTTTTGCAGCGGTTTTCCACAGAATAGAAGCGCAGCCTTCTGGGGAAATCACCGAGTAAGTGCTGTATTGCAGCATCAATAAGCTGTCGCAAACACCAATAGCCAAGGCACCGCCGGAGCCACCCTCACCAATCACAGTCGAGATGATTGGTGTTTTCAGACGCGACATGACCGCTAAATTTTTTGCGATGGCCTCACTCTGGCCACGCTCTTCAGCATCGATACCAGGATAAGCGCCTGGCGTGTCGATAAAAGTAAAGATGGGCATTCTAAAGCGCTCAGCCATTTCCATCAGGCGTAAGGCTTTGCGATAGCCTTCTGGGCGCGGCATGCCAAAGTTACGGCGCACTTTCTCGCGCACATCGCGGCCCTTCTGATGACCAATGATCATCACCGGCTCGCCCATAAAGCGCGCAGTACCGCAAATCAGTGCGGCATCGTCGGAGAAGCTACGGTCGCCATGGAGCTCATCGAAATCGGTAAATAGGCGCTGAACATAGTCCATGGTGTAAGGACGGCGCGGATGACGCGAGATCTGTGAGACTTGCCACGAGGTTAGTTTGGAAAAAATATCTTCAGTGAGAGCCAGGCTTTTTTTACGCAGCCGGGCGACCTCGTCATCGATATTTAAGCTGGTGCCATCGCCAACTTGCTTTAGCCCTTCAATCTTGGCTTCAAGCTCAGCGATAGGTTGTTCAAAATCGAGATAATCGGGATTCATGAAACGCTCTCATTAACTATGCACCGAGTGTAGCTGACACGGCGCGGCGCGCAAACCCACTACTTAGTACAGTACACGCACACTATCGTGACCCAGGCGCTGGCGTAAACCGCGCAGCAATGGATCGGTCAGTTTTACTCGCCACTGCTCGCTGCCCAGTAATGTAGCTTGCGCGGCTGGATGTTGCACACGAAAACGCAGCATAGCACCCTCGGCTTGGCGCTGGGTTTGTAGCCATTCGGTTAGGTCGTGAACTCCACGCAGACCCAAGGCAACGGGCACAGTGAGTTCCAAGCCCTTGCTCAAGCGTGTACGAGCATCGACTAAAGGTTGAATCGATTTAGCCACGACCTTGAGCATGCCCGCATACTCATCCATCGAGACTTCACCCTCAATAACGAGCACGCTATCACTGCTTAATAGCGGCCTAACTTGCTCTAAAACTTCACTAAATACAGTCACTTCAACACGTGCCGTACGGTCATCAATGGTCAAAAATGCGCGTGAACCACGAGCACCTTTCATGATGCGATGGCCCATTAGCAAACCAGCAACAGTCGTATTTTGGCCGCGGCGCGTGGGCTGTAATTCAGCGAGGCGGCAAGTTACCAAGCGGCTAAGCTCAGCTTCATATTGATCAATTGGATGACCCGTGAGGTAAAGCCCGAGTGTTTCTTTTTCGGCCTGCAAGCGCTCATCTTCGCTCCATTCCATGGCCTCAGACCAGTCACCGGAGGGCGCGGCTTCGAGCACATCGCCAAACAAATCAACCATGCCGCAGTCGTCGTTGCGCGCTTGTTGCTCGGCAGCAGCAACAGCATTTTCTAGCGATGCCATGATCACAGCACGATTTGCGCCTTGATCATCGAGCGCGCCAGCACGAACTAATGCCTCCAGCGCACGCTTATTGAGCTTGCGTAAATCGATACGGCGGCAGAAATCGAAGAGATCCTTAAATCCACCATCAGCTTCGCGTGCCGCCAAAAGCGATGCCACTGGGCCCTCGCCGACACCGCGAATAGCGCCGAGGCCGTAAATCACTTCACCGGCATCATTAGCAACAAAGCGGAATGCCGACTCATTGACGCTAGGCGGGCGAATGGTCAGGCCCATGGCGCGACACTCTTCAATGAAGACTACGATTTTGTCGGTGTTGGCCATCTCAGATGACAACACGGCGGCCATAAACTCGGCCGGATAATTCACTTTCAGCCACGCAGTTTGGTAGGACACCAAGGCGTAAGCCGCCGAGTGCGACTTGTTAAAGCCATAGCCGGCGAACTTTTCCATCAAGTCAAAAATGCCACCGGCTTGCGCAGGGTCAACACCGCGCGCGCCCGAACCTTCCATGAACTTAACGCGCTCTTTCGCCATCTCTTCGGGTTTTTTCTTACCCATGGCGCGGCGCAACATGTCCGCGCCGCCAAGCGAATAGCCTGCCAAGACCTGAGCGATCTGCATGACTTGCTCTTGATAAAGGATGACGCCGTAAGTGTTTTCCAGCACCGGGCCAAGCTCAGGATGCGGATAAGCAACTTCGGCACGGCCATGCTTACGATTAATGAAGTCGTCGACCATGCCCGACTCTAGTGGCCCTGGCCGATACAGCGCCACCAGCGCCACCACGTCTTCGAAGCGTGAAGGCTTCAGCTTCTTAATCAACTCCTTCATGCCGCGCGATTCGAGCTGGAATATCGCCGTGGTTTTACCCTCGGACATGACCTTATAAGGCTCGTGATCATTGAGCGGAATGCGTTCGATCTCGATCGGCGCCTCACCGCGGCGTGCACGCTTGGCATTAATGTCTTTTAACGCCCAATCGATGATGGTGAGCGTGCGCAGACCCAAGAAGTCGAACTTCACTAGGCCTACCGACTCGACATCGTCTTTATCGTATTGGCTGACCCATTTGCCCTCATCGTCGGTATAGACCGCGGTGAAATCGGTGAGCTTGCCCGGTGCGATCAAAACACCGCCGGCGTGCTTACCAACGCCACGCGTGATGCCTTCGAGGCGAATCGCCATTTCCCAAATTTCGAGCGCGTCGTCGTGATCGCTGAGATCAGCCACGCTGAGTAACTCTTCCAGCATGGGCTCTTGTTCACGCGCTTCTTGCAATGAAATTCCGGGCGTAAAAGGAATCATTTTCGACATGCGATCGGCCAAACCATAGGCCTTACCGAGTACTCGCGCAACATCGCGAATGACCGCTTTTGCCGCCATGGTGCCGAAGGTAATAATCTGCGACACGGCTTGGCGACCGTAATGATTGGCCACGTATTCGATGACGCGATCACGGCCTTCCATGCAAAAGTCGATATCGAAGTCGGGCATCGAGACCCGCTCGGGATTCAAGAAGCGCTCGAACAACAAGTCGTATTTGATCGGATCAAGGTCGGTAATCAATAGCGAATACGCCACCAATGAGCCCGCACCAGAGCCCCGCCCTGGCCCTACTGGCACACCGTTTTCTTTCGCCCAACGAATGAAATCCATGACGATGAGAAAGTAGCCGGGAAAGCCCATTTGATTAATGATGTTGAGCTCAAACTCCAATCGCGCTTTGTATTCAGCCTCGATTTCCGGCATGTCGGCGCGGGTGCGATCGAAGAGTTTATCGAGACGCTTTTGCAGGCCCTCATGCGAGAGCTGCGAAAAATACTCAGCCATGGTCATGCCCGGTGGTACCGGAAAATCTGGCAGATAATTTTTGCCTAAGCTCAAACTCAAACTGCAACGCTTAGCGATCTCAACCGTGTTGGCTAAAGCCTCAGGAATGTCGCTAAACAACTCCTGCATCTGCTCCGTGCTTTTGAAGTATTGCTCGGAGCTGTATTCACGTGGGCGGCGCGGGTCGTCGAGGGTATAGCTTTGCGCAATGCTTACGCGCACCTCATGTGCCTCGAATTCTTCCGGCGTGAGAAAGCGCACATCATTGGTCGCCACTACTGGGCACTGACGCCGTTCGGCCAAGGCCACAGCGGCATGCAGATGATCTTCTTCGCCTTCACGACCGGTGCGCTGCAACTCTAAATACACGCGCGATGGGCACAGTGTCATCCAATCTGTTAGCAGCCTGTCGGCTTGGGCAATATCGCTACCGATTAAGGCCTGACCGACATCGCTGGTGCGGCTGAGCAGAAAAATTAAGCCGTTATTTCGCGCTTGGAGCTCGCTATACGCCAGAACTGGTCGGCCTTGCTCTTGACCTGAAATATAAGCCTCAGACAGCAAGGCGATAAGGTTTAAATAGCCGGCGTGATTCATCACTAGCGCCGTCACTAGGTTCAGCGACTCGCCATTGCGAATAACAATATCAGCACCGAAAATCGGCTTGATGGCTTTTTTCTGAGCGGCTTTAAAGAACTTCACCAAGCCGTAGACATTCATCAAGTCGGCCATCGCCACCGCCGGCATCTCAGCCTTTAATGAGGCTGAGACTAGGGCGGGAATTCGCACGATAGAGTCTTGCAGGGAAAACTCAGAACGCACGCGTAAATGCACAAAACCGGTCATGGAGCACTCATCGCTAAAGACTGACGCACCGGCGCAAACGAGCGGCGATGCTGGGGCAAGGGGCCAAGTTCAGCGAGCGCTCTCAAATGCGCAGGCGTTGGGTAGCCCTTGTGACGATCAAAACCATAACCCGGATGCGTGGCGTGCAATTCAGCCATCTCGCGGTCGCGAGCGACTTTCGCCAAGATGCTTGCGGCACTGATTTCTGCCACCGTGCCATCGCCTTTAACGATAGCTTCTGCTGTCATCGGCAATACCGGGCAGCGATTGCCATCAATCAAGACATGGTCTGGCTGAAGGCTAAGCGCCGCCACAGCACGCTGCATCGCTAGCATGGTCGCTTGTAAAATATTTAGTTCATCGATCTCAATTGGCTCAGCACGGCCAAGCGACCACGCCAAAGCATCGCGCTCAATGATTACGGCCAAGGCTTCACGCCGCGCAGCGGTGAGCTTTTTTGAGTCTGCCAAGCCAGCTATCGGTTTTAATGGGTTCAGGATCACCGCAGCCGTGACCACTGCACCAACCAATGGTCCACGGCCTACTTCATCAACGCCGGCGACTAGCCTCATGGCACACGCACAGGCTTGGCAAGCAGCTCAGTAATAGCGTGCGCACCGGTAACGCTGGCATTGCGTGCTAATTGCTGATGAAAATGCTCAAAGCTAGCGGCTGTCTCGCTCACACGTACGGGATCATTGAGCCAAGCCAGCACTTCATGGGCGATATTTTTCGGATTAGCCTGGCCTTGCAGAAGCTCGGGCACGATGCGACGACCAGCGAGCAGATTTGGCAGGCTAACGAATGGTATGCGCACCAAAAAGCGCGCAATTAGCCAGGTTAGCCAATGCAGGCGATAAGTCACCACCATTGGTTTTTTTAGCAATAATGCTTCTAGCGTGGCAGTACCTGACGCCAGGGCAACAACATCGGCGGCGGCCATGATTTCACGGCCAACACCAGCGCCTAAGCGTTGATCGAAAACACGAATACTTAATTCAGAATAGTCTGCGACTAAGGCATCGATATCAGCACGGCGCTCGGCGTTGATGGCAGGAATGAGAAATACGCAGTCTGGACGCTTAGCGTGGATGCCTCGCGCGGCTTCCAATAGTAATGGCAACAAACTCGCCACCTCGCCACGACGACTGCCCGGTAATAGCGCAACATAAGGCGCAGGCGTAAGGCCTAAACGCTGTTGTGCAGCGGCGGTGTCATTAATGCGCGGCATGGAGTCGGCGAGTGGATGGCCGACAAAGACAGCATCGACATCGTGTTGGTCATAAAAGGCTTTTTCGAATGGCAATAAACACAGCATTAAATCAACGCTGGCGCGAATGCCGTGAACACGGCCCTGACGCCAAGCCCACACCGAAGGGCTAACGTAATGCACGGTGCGCAGGCCTTTTGCTTTTAATTCGGCAGCAATGCGTAAATTAAAATCAGGCGCATCAATGCCAATAAAGACATCGATTTTTTGCTCAAGCAGATGCGCAATAAGCTGATCGCGAATGCCGAATAATTCACGCAGGCGGCCCAATACTTCGACCAAGCCCATCACCGACAAGCGCTCCATCGGCACTAATGTTTCAGCACCCTCACTGAGCATTTGCGGGCCGGCAATACCAATAAATCGCGCATTAGGATGCTGCACTTTTAAGGCGCGAATGAGGTCGGCGCCGAGCGTGTCGCCAGAGGCTTCACCGGCGACGATGCCAAAGATGGGGCCTGGCGAATTCATCAGCTCACTCACTTCATGCGTATAAGAACAGCAGACTTATCAACAGTATTAACGCGCGATGCCGCGGGTGGACTCACGCAATGTGTCGATAAACAGCTGAATTTCTGGCGCATCCACGGCCAAAGCTTCTAGCACTGGATAAGCTGCCTCTAGCGTTAGGCCATCGCGATACACCGCTTTATAGGCTTTGCGTAAGGCATTTAGCGTTTGTGATGACCAACCACGGCGCTTCATGCCTTCGAAATTCATGCCGCGGGCTTCAGCGGGATTGCCGCTGGCCATGACATAGGCAGGAATATCTTTAAACAAAGTGGTGCCGCCGCCAAGCATGGCGTGCGAGCCAATGCGGCAGAACTGATGAATGCCGGAGTTGCCGCCAATAATCACGTTGTCGCCAATAACGACATGGCCGGCAATGCCGACGTTATTGGCGAAAATACCATCGTCACCAATGATCACATCATGGGCAACATGGGTGTTGACCATGAGCAAGTTACGGCTGCCAATGCGCGTTAGGCTTTGGTCTTGAATAGTGCCGCGATGCAGCGTGCACGACTCGCGAATGACGTTATCGTCACCGATTTCCAAGCGCGTAGGCTCACCACGGTACTTCTTATCTTGGCAATCGCTGCCTACCGAGGCGAACTGATAAATACGATTACGCTGACCAATCACCGTTGGGCCAGTAATGACTGCGTGTGGCCCAACCCAAGTGCCGGCACCAATCACTACATCTGGGCCTACAATGCTGTAGGGACCAATGCAAACGTCATCTGCTAGCTCAGCCTTGGCATCGACAATCGCCGTCGAGTGAATTTGTGTCATAGCGTCTGCTCGGCAATGATAATGTCGGCACTCGCGGCGAGCTGACCATCGACTAGAGCACGACACGAAAATTTATAAATATGACGGCGTGAGCCGGTCGCAACTGCCTCTAACACTAGCTGATCACCCGGCACGACTTGACGCTTAAAGCGCACATTATCGGCGCCAGCAAAGACATACAAGTGGCCGGTTTCAGGGCTTTTCTCATAGGTGTAAAAGCCTAAAATACCGGCAATTTGCGCCATCGCCTCAATCATCAAAACACCGGGCATGATCGGCTTCGCGGGGAAATGACCCTGAAAAAACTGCTCATTAATAGTGACGTTTTTATAGCCAACAATGCGCTTACCTTTTTCAATCTCAGTCACGCGATCGACAAACAAGAACGGGTAGCGCTGCGGCAAATAATGCATAACCTGCTGAATATCTAACATATTTTCTCTCCGAGCGGCCTAGGATGAACCTAAAGCCACACAACGACCATTCTTAGTCGCGGGCTTTTTCTAATCGCTGCACGCGCGTGACAAGATCATCTAGTCGTCGCAGGCGCACCGCCATTTTTTTCCAAGACTCTGTGCGATCAAAAGCCGTGCCTGATGAATATGATCCCGGCTCAGTAATCGACTTTGTCACCATGGTCATACCGGTGATTTGTACGCCATCACAAATTTTAATATGTCCCACCACACCAACGCCGCCAGCTAAAATGCAGTGCGCGCCGATTTCTGTGCTGCCAGAAATTCCGCAACACGCGGCAATCGCTGTATGCGCGCCAATCACCACATTATGGGCAATTTGCACTTGGTTATCGATGATCGCGCCGGTATGAATTTCGGTGTCTTCCAATGCGCCACGATCGACAGTGGTATTGGCGCCAATATCGACATCGTCGTGTATGACGACAGCACCAAGCTGGGCAATTTTACGCCAGTGACCGCGCTCATTAGCAAAGCCAAAACCGTCGCCACCGATGACTGCACCGCTATGGATTTGTACGCGATTGCCTAAGCGGCAGTCGTGGTAAATAACAACTCGACTGCGAATACGGCAGCCCTCACCCAGCACCACACGATCGTGAATAACGCTGCCAGCTTCCACAATGCTGCCGGCACCGATGCGTACACCCTCGCCGATGACTACTTGCGCGGCAATGCTAACGCCCTCTCCGAGCACGGCAGTTTCAGCCACAACAGCGCTGGCATGAATGCCTGTGGCGGGCTTAGGCGTGCGATCAAAGCGATGTGACAAGGTCGCGAAAGCTAAGTAAGGGTTAGCCAGTAGTAAGGCATTTCCTGTGAAGTCGCCCAAATCATCGGGGCGCAATAAGACCGCGCCGGCATTGGTCGACATGAGCTGATTGCGGTATTTTGGGTTGGCTAAAAAGGCAAGCTCGTGCCCTTGCGCAGCCGCCAAGGTATTCATGGCGCTCACACGCTGTGCGGGGTCGCCGCGCAGCTCAGCACCGACTGCTGCTGCCAGCTCACCTAAACTGATGTCGGCAGCAGTCATGACTTATTTACCCGCGTTTAAACGATCAACCACACGCTTAGTTAGATCTAATTCAGGCGCGACGTAGACCGCCGAACGACGATCAAGAATGATGTCATAGTCGCCTGCTTTACGCAGATCATCCAAAATACCTTCTAAGTTTGGCAGCAGGCGCTTAAGTAAATCCTGTTGCGCTTGCTGAGTACGCTCTTGCACTTGCTGGATCAGCGTATTGAACTCCTGAGCCTTCTTATCTGCTTGATCACGCAGCGCTTTTTTATTGCTCTCGGACATGGTTGCGCTTTCTTTTTGAAAGCGTTGTTCCATGGCTTTAATGTCATTACGCAAAGCATCAAGACGATCACGCTGCGGCTTCATCTCAGCATTTAGCTTTTCTTGTGCGGTACGAGCGGCATTCGACGCTAAAAGTGCAGCCTCACGATCAAGCATGGCGATCTTGGTGCCGTCGGCGGCCAAAGCTGGTAGGGCTGAAAACAACGTGGCGCCCAACACGACGCTGGCTAATAGTTTTTTCATTAAGCTTAGAATCCTTGTCCGAGAGAAAATTGGAACATTTGCGTATCGTCGCCCTCTTTTTCGCTAAGTGGCTGAGCGATAGCAAATGTTAGCGGCCCGATAGGCGTAATCCACGACAGCCCTAAACCAACGCTGTAGCGCATATTGCTGAGTGATGGCTTGTAGTCTTCACCTGCGAACCCTTGCAGCTTAGTATCGAAAATATTACCTGCATCGAAGAATGCCAAGGTACGAACCTTGTTGTTATCTTCCATAAATGGCGTTGGGAAAATAAGCTCCATGCCTGCTTCAATTTGCACATTGCCGCCAATCGACTCTGCCACTGCGCCATTTATCAATGTTGGCGGATTCGTAAGAGTATTCAGCAAACGACTTTTTGGCCCCATGGAGTTATCGCGATAACCACGCACTGAACCGAAGCCACCACCAAAGAAGTTGCGATAGAACGGCAGGTCATCACCACCACCAATGCCATCACCATAGCCTAGACGAGTGAAGGCGCGACCAACCCAGCGGCCCGTGACAGGAATATAGCGCTGTGCGTTATAGGTCAGCTTATAGAAGCCAACATCGCTACCCGGCAAGCCCATTTCCAAAGCGACCGTTTGCGAGCCACCCGCAGTCGGGAAAACGCCACGATTGAGCGTATTACGCTGCCAGGAAGCACTGCCTAAGTAGGTGCTTAAGCTGCTGCCATTTTTCTGATCAAAGTTATAGACCACTTCCGATGGCTGGATGCCGATTTTCACATCAGTGATGTCATAACCCGCTGAGAAGCTGATGGTCTCAGTTTCATCAATGGGATAACTGAAGCTGATATTGCCGCCCATCGAGTCAGTGGCGTAGTTGCTAATGTTCAAGTTATCGAACTTAGTTTGGCGCAAATACACGTTGAAACCGCGGCTAATGCCTTCAGGCGTGTAGTACGGATTTAAATAGGAAAAGTTATAGGAGTCGCGAATATCCGAGCGGTTCAAACCAATGGATACACGGTTAC
>Ga0114915_1000572_pt1 | contig 16674 bp, 5 predicted proteins | sample MalvirAntarct_55_FD_87288 | JGI IMG/M metagenome (GOLD analysis project Ga0114915, IMG submission 87288) | Marine viral communities from the Global Malaspina Expedition - Malaspina viral metaG Antarct_55 | ecosystem: Environmental > Aquatic > Marine > Oceanic | place: South Georgia Island...
TAAAAGAATCTCTATAGATGATGACATTAACTCGTATGAAAATATGAGTGATGCTCAAAAGAAAGTTAGAACTAACGAAACTATAGAGGCTGCAATTAGAGAAGATCAAGTTGACGGATTAAACGTAATGCTAGACAAGCTACAGGCTGCTGGTAAAATATCATCAGAGGATAGAGCAGAGTATGACGCAACAATAGTTGCTTATTCTGAAATAGCTTCTACACTACCGTTTAAGGAAAAGCTTACAGAAGCTGGTCAACAAGTTCTATTTAACATTAAAGTTAAAGAGTTACAATCTAAAAAATCTTTAGAGAATTTAGATACATTAAAAGCTAAGTCTATACAAGAGGCTAATGAAAATTTAGAAGGTGACGCTTTATCTTCTGAGTTATCTAAAATAGAAAATGAGCATACAGCTAATGTTGATGCTGTAAACAAATCTATAACAGAAGGTAAGGAAGGTGTTGCTAAACTACTTTCAGGAAAAAAATACGCAGCAACATCTAAGGGAATTGACTCTAAAAGATTGTCAGAGATTAAATCATTTGAAAGCTCTGAAGAGTATAATCAAATGGAAGATGCTCAAAAAGCAGAATTGGCTGCAGAGAAATCTAATTTGCAAGACAAATTAAAAGAAGACTCTTATGCTGTAAGTGAAGCTAATGAATCTATAGAAGGTTTAACTCAAGAGGAAAGAGAGCAATTTACCTTAGAAGGTGAAACGGAAAAAGCTGAACGTCAAAAGCAAGAAGCTGAAGATAAAGTACAGAAAGCTTCTGATACTGTTCAGGAAGGTGTTGATGCTGTCAAGGGAGCCGCTAAGAGGGGTGTTGATGCCACTAAAGCTGCAATGACTAAGGAGAACATCCAAAAAGTAAAAGACAAGGTTAAAAGCGCTAAAAATAAAGTAGCTGAGTTTTTTAAATCTAAAAGCGAGTTTAAAAAATCTAAAGTTTCTAGAGCTCAAATAGGTGCTAAGGATTCTGGGAAAGCTTCTGAAAAGAAATCTTTATTTGGAAAGGCTAAAGATTTTTTCTCAGGTCAAGCTGAAAAGAGAGCTTTTATTAAAGCTATAAGACCTTTTGATGAGACTATTAAAAATATGAACAAAGAGGGTAAATCCTCTGAGGAAATTGTTGATGAAATATACAATAACCTAACTCCTGAGCAGCAAGAAGAATTTGCTTCAGACTTTGATGGGTTACAAAGCATATTAGATTATGTAACTATAGCCACTGGTAATGAAATCAAATCAGACGAAGACTCTAAAGATGAGTCTGTAGCAGATGAAGATGCAGAGGTGGTACAAGAAACTAAAGAAGAAACTGAAGAAGAAGCTGAGGCTGAAAACTCTAAAGACAAAGAAACTGAAGATCCTAAAGTTAAAAAGCCAGAATCTAAAAAGAAAAATCAAGAAAAGATAGACTCTGATTTAACTTATGCTGAAAAGATTAAGGCTGCTGCTAGAAAATTAGGAGCTAAGTTGGCTAATAAAAATAGCAAAAAACTTAAAGAGGAATACTCTCAAAAAGTTAAAGACTTATTTAAGGAAGGTTTTGGTACTATACCTAACAGAGAGAAAAAGATGAAGACAGAAGGTGAGACTAAAGAGTCTAAGCCTACTCCTTTACAATATTTTTCTACTATAAACCCAGCATTAGAATCTGCAATTATATCTGCAGCATCTAAAAAGTTCCCTACTAAACAACTACTTATATTAAGAGAGGTTATTTCTCAGTACGGTGGAGAAGTTGCTGGTATGGCAATGGGATCTGCTGTTCAAGTAACCGCAGGTAGTAACGTAGGTAATATAATCATGCACGAGTACGGACATGTTTATTATAGCCTAATGAAAGACAATCCTTCATTTAAAAGAGGTGTGTCTAAAATAATTAAGAGTAAAGTATTTAGAGATACAAAAGATAATTACTCTGAAGAGCTTTTATATAATTACAATGCAGATGGCCAGAAAGGTGTTTACACAGGTCAACAAATATTTCAAACTGCATTAGCTAATAAGCAATTCTTTCCTGAAGATATACAAGCAGACGTTGATGCTTTTCTTGTTGCCCACGAAAAGGGAGATGCAGAAGCTCAAAAAGTTTTATTTGACAAAGTGATTAATGGAGTGATTGATAGCTCAGAAGAGATGTCTATTTTACCAGACTCAGAGCAGTCAAGTATTATTGAAGAAGCGTTTGTAATTTCTTTAACTCCACAGATGGCTGGTAAGTTAAACTTATTATTTGATAAAGGAGCTGACGTTGTTCAGTACGAAGGATTTATATCTAAATTAAAAGGTAGAATATCTAGATTAATTACCCCTAAAGACGCTAAGGATGTTCTTAAGAACGTAGATGGTAAATACGAAAGTATGTCTATAGAGGAAATAAATGACTCTATTATAGACGATATATCAAAGGGCGTAAACAAAGGTAAGTTTAGCACAAGCAAGCCTAAGTTTATGAAGTTTGGTAAACTATCTAAAGAGATTGGAGCAATAGTTTCTGTTGAAATATCTAGTGCACTTAAAGGTGAGAGCAAGGGTTTTGATAATACAGTAGAGGCAATTATAAATAAAGTTTCTGACGAGCTAAAAGATCCTTCTATAGCTGAAGATATTAAAGATGAAGTTGAGTACAGATTAGCTGTAGAGTTAAATAGAAAGAATAATAATACCTTAAGCCCTGATGGTAGTAACTCTTCAGGTGTTGCTCGTATATACGACAAGGCTGGGTATAACAAATCTATTCCAAGTATAAATGGTGATAACGTAAACGAAGACGAACATAGTTCTGAGATAGACGAGTATCAAGACGGAATGGGAGAGGATAATGTTAATGTTGTTTCTAGTGATTATCAAAAGCAATTAGCTATGGATAATTCCTCTTCTCATTTACTAAAAGCTATTATGATGATAGCAAATCCAGTAGGTAAGAATAGAGTTTACCAGCAATCTAGATTAGAAGCTGAGATATATAACTTAGCAAAAGCCAACAGAAATAGACCTGCACACTTTATAAAAGCAATGAAAAGGTCTACTAATGGTCACGTTGTTAAGTTAATGGAAATACTAGAAAGTCAAACAGAACCACAAGAAAGACTGTCTATTTTAAATGAGTTTCACAATAGTTTTAGAAATAAATTTCAAGAAAATATTACTTACACTACTATAAAAGGTGATGGTAATATAATGGAAAGTGAGGCTATAGCTAGCAGCGAAAGACGTAGAGGAGATAATATAATTAGTGCTGCTAATAATGTTTTCTTTGCATCAAAAGATGTTAAGATAGGTTCAGAGATAGCTAAAAAAATAGCTACAATAAAAGCTGATATAGCTAAAGGTAAAAAGGTTACAATGTCTCAAGCGTTGAGGGTTATGGCTCCAATTTTATATATGTCTGATAGCAATCAGTATTTAGACATGGATGCTTTAGCAACTATAAGAGTTGCTGTAGACGGAAAGCAATTAGCTCTTCCTGATTTAGTTCAGTCTTGGGTTACAGATAAAAACTTTGAAAAATACTTTAGTCAAGGCAAGTTGTCAGTGCAAACCAAACAATTTAAAGGCCTTGTTAATTCTATGGTCATAAAAGCTAGAGCTAAAAATGCAATTAAAACTGTTACAAACGTAGAAGGTAAAGCTACATCTGTAATGAACATGAATAGTCATTTACTTAACCAGCAACAATATATTGTAGATCAAGCTACTACAGAAGAAGGTAGAAGTGCTTTACTGAAAAAGTACCCAGGTAATCCTTTAGTTAAAATGATTGTAACTTTAGGTGCTCAAGGTTTAGAGCAAGAAGCTATTAAGATAAGTATTGATGGTGGAACTGTTTCTTACACAAACGCAAATAGTAAAGCTATTGCATTCCAAAACAAAACTAAAGAAGATGTATTCTTTGGTGATTTAGAGCAATTTGTAAACTCACACGATGGCGGTAAGCCAGGAGGTAGTAGAACTTATTACACGCAACCTATATCTATATTTTCTAATTCTAAAAGAAGGTACTCTGTACAGATGCCTATGATTACAACTAAAGAAGGAAAAATAAATGCTGTAAATGAGTTAAAGGAAAATAAACTTGACAAGAAAAAATATAAAGATGGTGAGCCAGTTTTAGATTTAGACAATAAGTCTATTGCTAATCAAGTAGCTAAAATTACAGAGATGATAATGGCTAATCCAGGAGTATTAAAAGATAACCCTGTTTTAAATAAAATTGCTTCTATTGTAGATGGTAAAGTTGTAATGTCAAAAGAAGGATCAAAAATCCTTAATGATTACGCATTTAACTACGCTTTAAATACTATATACGCACAAGAATTGTTAATAGGTAGTCATACTCAATCTAAAAGCCAGTCTGATTATATTAAAAGAGCAACAGGTGCTATTGCTAGACATGACGGATCTATGAGAGGTGTGTCTATTGAGCCTATTATAATTAAAGATGTTCTTGACAATACAGGATTTGAAGAAACGGATGCTGGATCGTTTATACTACCTGAAGACGTAGGCTTTGTACAGGATAGAGTCGGACCTAAGATGGGGCACTTATTTAAGTTTGTACATTACGGTACAGACAAGAGAGGTGAAAATGCAAATGAGAATTTAGAAAATGAAGATACTTATTTAAAAACTGCAGTCCATGTATTGACTCCAGAAATGATAGGAGATTCTGAAGTCTTAAAAAATATTGCTAAAAAACTTAAAGAAAGACGTAAAAAGAATGGATACGGTGAATCTTTAAATATTGCAATATTTGAAAGTGGTGCTAAGAAGTTTCCTAATATTCATGGTGATCAAAAAGGTATTGAGCATGATGCAGACTTTGGTTCTGACTCGCAAGCTCAACAAGATTTAGATAAAGCATACATGCTAGGTAATAAGTTAGTTGGTATTGATGGTGCAAACATGGGTATTCAATTGCCTATGGATAAAGATAGAGATACTATTACTTTAGCTACTCAACACGTAAGTAGCAACAATAATGACTTAACAGCTGAAGAGGCTTTAGTTATGGATGAAATACAAGTTTTAGAAGCTGAAATCTTTGATGCCAACTTAAACGAAGCTACAGGGGCTCTTATGCAAGACAAGGATTCTAGCACTCCAGAGTCAAGAGAGGCAGCTAAAACCTTACTAGGAAAAGTTCTTGCAAGCAATGCTATATCTTCCGTGTCAAATGGTGCAGCTAAATTACTTGCCGCAGCTAACAGTAAGATAAGTCAAAACTTGCCTGGCCTACATAAATACTATGGTGATGCTATAAGGTCTTTAATTAAAAAGTCTTCTAAGATAGTTACAAACGGAACTATCGCAATACAAGCTACTTCTGTAGGTAAAGGTTTAAAAGCTTATACTGGAGGTGTTAGGTATAACGCTAACGGAGAGTCAAGGTCTGTTACTTTACCTGCTGAAACTATTGTGCCTGCATCTCTTAAAGGTAAGTACATGGCTAGAGTAAATAAAACTTTTAGTTCTTTAGATTCTATTCGTAATCATATTAATAAAAATATGGTAAGAGTTGGTTCTACTAAAGGTGCTGGTATTAAGATAGAAGGATTAGATAGGTCTTTTGATACTGAGTTAGAGGCTAAAAACTTTTTATACAATAAAGTAGCTAAACTGGCTAGTGGAGATTACGTAATACTAGGAGAAGAATACTTAGGTTCTCGTATTCCTGCTCACGGTAATCAGTCAAGAGTTGTAATGGAGATAACAGGATTCCAAACTGAAGTTAAATCTAAAGACGGTAAGCATAAAAATAACGCTATACAAGTTCCTACTGAGGTAAATAAAGTTTTAGGATCAGATCATGATGGTGATTCTATATTTATGAATTTTCAACATCACAACCCTAAAAGTTCTACTGAAAGAAAAGTAAATGAGTATTTAAAAAAGACTATAGACTTTTACCAGAAGCCCGCAAGGTTTGAAGAAATAACTGCTGACTTAGAAATAAAGGCTGAGATAGATGCAAGAGTTGAAGCTATCAAATCTAAATTTCCAAGTAGAGTAGATAGGTCTAATCAGAACACTCCAGTTGGTGCTTCTGAGTTTTTTGAGGAAAACGTTTTAGGTTCAGGTATGGTAGGTAACGTTGCTGCATTAAACAACGGTATAAATTATCTTTCTAGGTACGGAGCTGAGTTAGGGTTTCAAATATCTATTAATGGAAAGATAAAAAAATCGTTTAACAACGACTACGAAGGAGACTATAAAAGCAACTCCTTAGTATTCCAAGGAGCCAAGACTTTACAAATAGTTTTAGATAACGCAAACAACCAACAGGCTACTGCTTTAGGTTTAAATCCATCAACCATTGTTGCAGGAGCTATACTTCCTAGACTCGGATTTAGCGCTAGTGATGTAGATATAATACTCAACTCAAGTGCTGCTAAAATATATTCTAAGTATGCTGGTAAGAAAGCTTTAAGAAATAGAAACTTTTCTTACGTAAGCGCGGCTGAGTCTGCACTAACTGAAATGGTGGGTAAAGATAGAGCTAAAAACATAATAGAAGAGCTAAATAAAAGCCCAGAACTAGGTGTTAACGTAGATGCTAAATCTATACAAGACAGGATGCCTGACTACACTAAAAAAGGTGATAGTGATAAAATGAATAACGAAATAGAAGTTATTAAGTTATTGCATAAACTAGACTCTATCGGTCAAGATGTTTACACTCTTAATAATCTTGTAGGTCAACATAAGACTGTTCCATCTAACAGACAAGAAGCGTTAGAAATGATGGATGAGGTTGATAGTTTATTTAAAGGTGAGTCTGCTTTAAAAGATAAAAATGGCAGTTTAAAAGCTTTGGCTGCAAACCCTGTTATAAAATCATTTAGAGCTAGAATTAAATCTACATCAGAAATTTACGCTAAGAATCAATTAACTGGTACTTGGCATGCTAAGGAAACGTTTGACTTAATTAAGCAAATGGTTGGTGGTGATAAACTATTTAAATCTGTAGACGGTAATCAAGCTAAAATCTTAAATGATTACATGCTTAATATTATTATGAATTTTTCCCCAAAAATATCTAACGCTATTGGTAAATACGCTAAAACTAAAGATGGTGAAATATCTGCTTCGTATGTAATGGAGAGATTGCAAAGATTTAAAAAAGAATCTTTAGCTATTGATAATGACGTAGATACTGAGGTTGATGAAATGAATCAATTCCTTAACGCTGTTGTTATTAGAAAGCAAGAAGGATTTAAGGAGGCTGAAGATAAGTACTCTTTAAGTTTAAACAGAGATTATATAAATGAACAAACTAGACCTTTTGAAATTTTAGAAATACAAAAAGATTTTGCTAGGTTGCCATTAGAAATACAAGAAATGTTTATTGCTGCTGACTCAGTAGTAAATGGAGGTGGATTAACTAACTCGTCTGTATCTTTATTATTTGACAATAACACTTTAATATCTATTAGTAAATCAATAGACTCTAAGCATCAAGAAATCTTAAACGAAACTACAGGGGCTATATCTAAGCCTGAGATTATGGCAGAAGCTATTATTGTAGAAAACGCAGACATAGTAAGTACTGCTGAAAGATTTTATGATAATAAAAACAAAGAAGAAGCTGAGTTTAAAAATTCTGTTACAGGTAAGTTTGGAGATCAAGAAATAAAATTACTAAGACCTAAGTCTGATATTCAAAAATTAAGTTTAAGAGCTAATAAAGAGCATTACATTAAAACTCAAAAAGGCTCTAGTTTTGCTATATACAAATGGGTTCCTGTTAGTAAAAAAGATTTTGATAAAGATAACTGGGAAAGATCTTCTAAAAAAGGTGGTAAATACGTTAAGGTTGGAATGTCTAAAAAAGGTACACCAACTAGAATTAGTAACCTTGTAAAATTAGAAAGAGCAGCTAAAACAAGTAGAGGCTTAACTAATCTTATAAATCAAAGCGAAGGATTAGGTCAGTTAAAAATGAAAATGAATAACACTCGTTCAGGTAGCGAGCAAGGTTTTACTGATAACTACGAGCAGTTTACTTTTGAAGAATACTTATCAGATAAAGGCTACACAGTTCAAGAGGTTAATAAAAACAAACCTTTAAAAGAAGCATTAGAAAAACTCCATAATAGGTATAAGGCAAATTTTAATTTAGCCCAGGAGTTCGACAGGAACATCGTTCAAACTGGGAAGTTATCAAGCATCTCAGAAAGCAGATTAACTGATTATGCTTTGTTATTCCAAAACTTAGATCCTAGTGCTATATCTGGAGTTCACAGAGCTGTAGTATTAGAATTAGCTAAACGTGCAGCAAACGATCAGAAAGCGTCTCGTAATGGGATAGAATGGACTGATAAAGGAGACATCTCTTGGTTGCATGCTTGGTTTGGTTCTAATAACATATCTGGTAATAGACCAGAAATTCAAAAGCTTGTTCGTGAAATGGAAAAAGAATACGACAAGTTTATGGATGAGAATGTTAAATTTCAAACTGAACTTGAACGCCTTACTAAAAATCTAGTTAGAGATAAGCTAGCTGATGGTTTAGGAATGGCAGGTAAGATATGGAACTTTACAAGATGGTTTACTGGAGGGTTAAAAGAAGAACAAAACAGCGTAGTTTATGGTAACATGTATGATAAAACTACAACATACGTAAATGGAAAGTCTGTTCCTGAATTAAAACTTAAAAGTAAAACAGATTTTCTTAGAACAAATCCTAGTAAAGCTGAAAAGGAATTTTATAATTTCTTTGTAGAGACAACTACTAAGTATGGTAACATAACTAAAAAGTCTTTAGGTGAAAGATTTAAAAAAGGATATATTCCTCACATTCAAACAAGCTTAAAAGAGTCAATAAGACAAAGAGGTTTGTTTGGTTTGTACGATCACATGCTGCAAGGTACAGGCGATATAGATGGAGTTAGAGTAAAAGGAACTAATCCTATTACTAATAAAACAGAGATACTGCCATTTCATGAGTGGAAGTATTTATACTACTCAGAGAAGGGTGTTAAAAACATACGCAAAAGAGATCAAGTTAAATTTGTTGCTAGCTTAGATATAATTAGAAAAAGAGCTGAGAAGCTGGCTAAGTCTGGTAAGCATGAAGATGGTAAACCTATCTCTATGTCAGAGCAAGAAATACACGGAACACTTGGAACAAATCTAATGTCAAGATTTACAAGATCAAGAGGTGTTAAGGCCTCTATGTTTGGCTCTCAAGATTTAGGTAGAGCATTATCTCAGTATGTAAACACAACACTGTTTACTTATGGTAATGAAAACTTTTCAGGATTTAAGTCTATGTCCCCTTTATTAGATGGTGTAATTAGATACAATAAAGAGAAAGGAAATAAAAACGCTGTAACCTATTTAGAGAATGTTTGGAAGAAAGGATTCTACAACATGGGAGATAGTCAGATGGGATTAGGCAGATTAGCTGATTCAGCTATACATAAGCTAGTTAAGTTAACTCGTATTAGATACTTATCGTTAAGTGCTTCTGGGGGTATAGGAAACTTAACAGTGGGTAAGTACAATGAGTTTAGATCTAAAGGTGGTAAGAAATTTATTACTGGAGAGAAGAGATACTGGGGTCAACGTAAAAAAGCATGGGCTTTAATTAAAAAACAAATGGATCCTGAGAAGTTTGCTTACGATCTAATTCAAGGAAATGACACAAGCGGTTTTGACACCTTAATGATGTCACCTTATATTGGTACAGAACACTATATACAAGGCTCTGGTTTTGTGTCGCAGTTTACTGATGCTGAGTGGAATAGAATAAGTGAGGATGGAGAAATACCTGCTGACATGAAGGAGAAGGTTGATCTTTATATAGACAACGTTGTAAGACAGCAAGGTTATGGATACTCTAAAGTAGATCAAGTTGGTATCGCAACTTACTCTTGGGGTAAAGCAATAATGCAATTTAAGAAATGGGTTCCAACTGCTGTAGCTGAAAGATTTGGTAAAGAGACTATAGATAGGTTTGGTCAAATGAGAGCTGGTAGTAATGCAACTGCTTTTGCTTTTGGGGCTGATTTTGCTAGAGGCTTAATGTCAGGAGATATGAGTGCTGGTGATTTTAAAAAAGAATTTAGAAAGCTGCCTGAGCACAAGAAAGAAGCAGTTAAAACTTTCTTTAGAGGAATGCAGGTAGTAAGTGCATTAACCGCTCTGTCTATGTTGTTTGGAGAGTCTGATGACGATGAGTTAAGAGGTATGGCTAAATTTGCTGACGACAGCGTTGATGATATAATGTTCTTAACAGATCCTAGAAGAATAAAAAACATGGCAGAACCTGCGTCTTGGAGTCTTGTAGAGTCGGGAGCCACAATGGCGATAGGAATGGCTACAATGGATAAAGATAAATTTAAAGGAGGTTTATCTGGTATTAGCTGGACAGCCTCTCAAGTCCTAAGTTCTAGCTCTTCAGCGGTTAAATCAATAGAACAAGATATAGAAATATAATGTATATTTGTAAAAAATAAAGCAATGGCAGAAACACTAAAAGCTGATATAGCAAAAGAAGTAAATATAAGTGCAAGAAGAAATGATTCTTTTAAATTAAATTTAGAAGTAAAAAACTCTTCAGGCCTAATAGATCTAAACGATTTAAGAGATAGTGTTTACCCTAATTATCAAGCTAAAATGAGTATCATAAACAACTCTGGAGAAAGGGTTTTAAGTGTTTACAGTTACTATTGGAGGGATGTCATTCCTAATACAACTAACCATGCTGATAATTCTTCACCTAATAGTAGCACGGAAGGGCATTATTCAGGGGATGCTTCAGATATGGGAATTGACTTTACAAATGCAAACGGAACTAATGGCTTTGTTACTGTAAATGTTCCGCATGCTTATATGATTTTTCAGTCAGGCAATTACAAGTATGATCTTCAAATAAGAAAGCAAGAATCTGGAACAGCTGGAGATGAAGATGTTGCTGAATATACTACTTGGCTTTACGGAACATTTATTTTAAACGCTGATATAACTCAAGTTTAATGGCACACGAAATTAGTGTAAATATAACTTCTGCAGTACAGGAAATAATAATTTCTGGTTATCCAGATGGATTAGCTATTACAAATGACACTACAACTAATCTTTATGTTGTGGCGGAACCTTCTAATACTACATCTGTAATAGGAAGTTCTGGACCTGAAGTTGTTAATTTAAATACTTACGCTAATAATAATGTAACATTAATTAATGCAGGGCCACAACTTAATATTACTTTAGGTACTTTGTTTGAAAGTCCTTTACAATCAGAATTAGATGGGTTTACATATTCATTTCCTGATTTTATTGATAGCGGAACCTCTACGTTAAATTACGGAGACGTAGTTTATTTAGAGTCAAATTTAAGTGTTGGAGCTAACGCTTGGAATGCTACATGTAAAAAAGCAAAAATTAACAATGTATACGAAGGATCCTTTAACGCATTATTTGTTTTTGTTAGCCATGTAAATAATAATTTAATTATATTAAATAAAGGTTTTTTTGATTTAGAAGATTCTAATATAAGTCAATGGACTGCTGGAAGAACTTTATATTTAAATAATTCTAATACACTTGACGTTACCCCTGCATCTAATTCAGGCTCTTGGGTAAGGTCTTTAGGGTTTTGTGTTCCTAATAAAACTAATAAAAAAAGAGTTTGGTTTGAGCCAGACAGTACTTATATAAAAATAAACTAAAATGGCTACTTTTTACCCTACTATCCAAAACAACTCTGCTATTACTAATGGAGACGCAAAGTTTGATTTTTCTTTAAATCCAGATAACTCGTTTGATGTTTTTAAGTTTAAAGAAACAAACGGAATTGAGTCTGCGTATTTATTGTTTACAATAAAAAATACAGCAACTGGATCTGGAGAAGATTTAAATATAGAAAGTATTACAGGTAACGCATCGTTTAATGATAATTTTTCTTTAGACTTTATAGAAGAAGGTCAAACATTATTGCATTTAGGTTTAGATGGATCAGCTCAAAATAAATTAAAAGATCTTACAAACATTAGTTCTACTAACACTAATGTAGTTGCAGCAGCTGCTACAGCTAACGCTTCTGGAGCTTCAGCTTTTTTTGGTCACAATAACCAACAAGGAAGTAATTTACCTGAAAATTTTGATGTTACTGGATTTAACCCTACAAATGCAAATAGAATAACCCCTATTTATACAACAGCTGCAATAATAGGAACTAGTATACCTCCTTTAAGTTATGCTACGTTTCTTGTTAAATACAAGCCAAGTACTAGCTTTACAGCTCAAGACTTTGTAGATAACCCAATGACTCTTACTATACTTAATTCTCACAGCGCACAAATAATAAACTTTACAGGTAACGCAGTTAATTCTTTAAACTTTAATGCAGTAATTGGTACTGCAACAGGGGGTACTGGGTCTACAGATAGTTTTGTAGGAGGAAGTGACATACTAACAGATCAGGGTACTTATCATTTAGGTTATCACCCAGTAGGTTACCAATGGGATTCTACAGGAAAAACTTTAAAATTACGAGATAATAGCGCTACAGCTGGGGATTATGGCTTTCAATCTTACAACAATCTTGATGAGGTTATTGCTTTTAACTTTGTTTACTATAGCAATATAATAACAGTAGATGGATATAATTTAAGTGGAAATGAATTAGGTTTAATAAATTTAAGAACAAAATTAATAAAATCTTTTAAGCACGGAGAAGAAGATTACACAGCTATAGGTAATTGTGCCACTCAAGATGGAGCGGATATAGGTAATGATCAGACTAATTTTGGTGAAGAAATTACGCAAGCAGAAACTTTGTTTAAGAATTTTGAATTTAAAACAGGTGATGCAAGTGATAAAATAAACTACAGAGCAAGCCATAAAGATTGGACTGTTTCAAACCCAGAAAAAGATTACGGAGAAGTTACTGAGGCTCTTATTAAATTAAAAACACATTATTATTTAAGAGACATATTAAACATTAGTTCTCCTGATGATACTCCAGTAGGAGATAGAGCTTTTATTTACGCTGTAACTTGTGGTTTTTACAACAAGCTAGGAATGAGCGATGATGAGCTTACTAATCATAGCAATTCGTTTGGTTCTATTATTAATGAAAATGGGCACAATATAGTTTTAGCATTAAATCAAGGCACAGAAGGTCCTTGGCTACAAACCAAAGATGGTGGAGCAATGTTTAGAAATAAGGTATGTAACTTTGCAGCATACTTTAAATATCATAACTTCGATAATAATACTGATGAAGCATACAAGGTAAATACTGTTGGTATTGATTTTTCAAAAACAGAAGATGATAGTTTAGCTTTAAAAACTACTCAAGGTGGTCATTATTATGCAAAATATTACAGTAATTCTTTACATTTTGCTAATGGCGGAGGAGCATACGGAACTAATATAAATACTACTACTGACGGATTTACTTTTCAAGGCTTTTCAGCTGATGCAATTAACGGAAATAGATTAGCTGTAAAGTATGAAATAGGAGTTAATTCTTGGGTTTGGTATAACATGTATAGCGATATTGATTGCGATAGTTTTAGCAGTGATAATAATACAGAATTACCATACGGTATTTATAAATTAGAAATTACTCCTGACTATGAGGAGAGTAATACTATATGGAAGAAAGGTTTGGGAAGCCATAATATGGAGTACATAAAAAATAACTTATATTTTTTACCTATACAGTCTAAATTAAACTTACTTGACCACACTGAAGCTAATCCAGAAACTACTCCAGAACCTTATATATTTTATGATGGTGGATCAGATGCCAGCTATCTTCTTGATGCAAACGGAGATGCATACACAAGGTCTGCCATAGTCACCAAAGTAGCTGTTCCTACTTGGTATAAACACTCAAGCGCAACTACAGCTTCAGCAGATGTTAAAACAAAAACTTACGCTTCAGATAACGCTATATTAGCTCAAGAGGGAGATTGGTACGGATCATCAGGGATGACTGTTAATCAACCTAAATGCTGGAAAAACAACGCCAGCAGAAGATACACTGCTGAAGCTGGTTCTGGAGCCTACATTAATCATGCTGCGGTTAATAAAAATATAAAATTAACTAGTAATACTTTTTACCCAGAAACAGGTGATGTAGCTAATTTTTATTTTAAAATGCAAGACGCTTCATACGATTCAAACTTGCAAAAGTTTAGATCAATGGGAGTTTTGTATGTTGAAAATACAGGAGATTATTTAATTAGCATACAGTCAGTAAGTGTAGGGCATGTAAACTTAAGCATAAGTGGGGATGGAGATAATTTTAATGGAGATTTATACATGAGTCACAATGACTCCTTAAACAACATGCTTATGCCTTCAACTGGAGTGTCTTATGGTGAAGGAAGAAAGCCTGACCTAATAAATTCTCATGAGCCAACATGGAGTGTAGCAGTTAAGTCAGGTACTCAAAGTGCTAGTTCTTGGGATGACTTTGTGTCTACTAGTTGGCCAAACGGATCTTCAGCTGTTGTTAGTGGCGTTTTTAGATCAGCAAAAGCTAGAGTTAATGAAGCAGACGAAATAAGCACTACAGATATAATGGGTTTTTACGATACTCCAGCTACAAAAAGGCATTCTGTTCCAACTGAAATTACTGGAGGTAGTGTAGGTCCTAATAAAAACCCAATAGTATTAGGATTTGAATTGACACCTACAAATACAAGTAGTTATGATCAAGGAGCTTACTACACTCAAGTTGTGGTTTCTTATTACGTTAACGATTATAAAAATAGAAAATCAGCTTCAGTAGATGGTAGTGGAAACATAACAGAAACTAACGCAAGTATGGGTACCAACAGCAATGATTACAATACTAGACTTCATGTTTCAAAATACTTATTAAGATGTGATGTTAGTCCTAGTGGAGTTATTAAAGTTGTAGATACTGAAAATGATGAGGCACCTAGTACAATAGAGCTTCCAAACCTTTCTATAGGGTAATGAATGGCTTTTATATACGAATATTACACTAACAGTTACTGGTCGCAAGATGATCCTGGGGTAAAAACACTAATTGGTGTAAAAAACTCAGGGTCATTAAACGCTGTTATTGAAAAAATATATATTCAAAATTATATATCAAACTATCAAGAAGATGATTGTATAGAAAATTTTTGTATACACATTTCAGACGTTAACTATAATAGTGTTTCTACAATTGGAATTGCTCAATATAGTATTCCGTACCCTAACTATTATCCTTACAGGCCAGGAAATATAGAGTATAATAGTATAGGTGTATTACCTAGTTCTAATTATTATTATAAAAACTTAATGTCGTTTACTTTAAGTCCAAGTGAAACATTTTCTTTTTACTTAAACTTTAATCCTAGAAATAGAAAAATAGATTTTTATATAGCAGATTTAGTTGTAGATTATATAATAGACGGAGAGAATTTTACAAGAAGATTAACTCATAAAATTAAAGCTAACTATATTAGCTCGATAAGTTCTGTAGATGGGAAAAGCTTTCCTGATGTTGCAATTCAAATAAACGGAATAGATTCTAGCGGTATATTAATAATCCAGTAATGTCAGGACAAATAGAAATAACAGATTGCGAAAACGATGTAATTAGTGAGTCTATTACTGGTTATTCAGGATCAAAAATTTACAACTTATCTTTACCTAACATGGATGTAGACGTTGCTTCTGTTACTGTTCAGGAAGAAACTTTTGATATAAGCTTTACTCAAGGATGGAATATTATTGGGTTTCCTTTTGACTTATCTACAATAACAAAGATAGAGTACTTAAACAGCTCTGGAGTTGTTCAGTCAACTCAAGTTAACCCAACTTTACTACCTGTATACATATACAGCAAAGAAGGAACTCATGTGCAAAAAAAAACAAGCTCTAACGCTGGGTTAATAAGTAGCGGTTACACTGAAGAGGTTCATCAAACTATAAGTGTTGCAACTTTATTTGTAGGCCCAAACAGTGATAACAAACTCACTATAGCTAAAGACTACTTAGGTAGTGCATACCTTCCACAATATAACTTTGATGGAATTGGACCTATACAAAAGTATGAGTCAATCCAATGCAAATTAACTGACCCCCTTATATTAAGAGTTACAGCAAAAAGAAACCATATAATAATAACTGAAGCTAATGGAAGTCAAGGCATTTTATACGGATCTTACATTAGGCTTTGGCCAGGCTGGAGTTTAATGAATTGGCCTTGCAAGCACCCAGCAGATTGTGCCCTAACACTTTTAGGTGTAGTTGAAGATGTAGTGATACTTAAAAATAGTAATGGAAGTACCTACCTTCCACAGTGGAACTTTAATGGTATCCCAGATTTCATTCCAGGACAGGGCTATCAAATTAAAATTAAAGACAATAAAAGTAATTATTTTTTTGTAGCAGAAAACGAATAATGAAAGTTTATAAAATAAAAACCTCTATTAGAAGTGATGTTGAATCTAAAATGATTTCAGCTTTGCATAAAGAAAAAAATAATTCTTTAACAGAAAATTATTCAAAAATTTCAATAAACAATAATAACATATCAATTGACGATGAATTAACAGGATCAACAGATGGTGATTGCAATATAATATTTAACGATTCTTTGTATTCTTTTTTAAGTAAAGAATTGCCAGAAGAAATAGAAACAACTTATAAAGTTTTAAATTTAATAAATATTACTA
>Ga0114915_1000575_pt1 | contig 16614 bp, 15 predicted proteins | sample MalvirAntarct_55_FD_87288 | JGI IMG/M metagenome (GOLD analysis project Ga0114915, IMG submission 87288) | Marine viral communities from the Global Malaspina Expedition - Malaspina viral metaG Antarct_55 | ecosystem: Environmental > Aquatic > Marine > Oceanic | place: South Georgia Island...
ACCAGGAATCGACGAGCAGCGCCTGGAGCGGCGCGTCGCGCTCGCCCGTCGGCGGCGGCAGGCGCTGGACCAGCGCCTCCAGCACGTCGGGCACGCCGAGGCCGGTCTTGGCCGAGATCTCGACCGCGTCCGAGGCGTCGAGGCCGATCACGTCCTCGATCTGCTGCTTGATGCGGTCGGGCTCGGCGGCCGGCAGGTCGACCTTGTTCAGGACCGGCACGATCTCGTGATTGTTGTCGATCGCCTGATAGACGTTGGCGAGCGTCTGCGCCTCGACCCCCTGGGTCGCGTCGACGACGAGGAGCGAGCCCTCGCAGGCGGCGAGGCTGCGGCTGACCTCGTAGGCGAAGTCGACATGGCCGGGCGTGTCGATGAGGTTCAGCTCGTACTGCTGCCCGTCCTTGGCCGTGTAGTCCAGGCGGACGGTCTGCGCCTTGATCGTGATGCCGCGCTCGCGCTCCAACTCCATGTTGTCGAGCACCTGTTCGCGCATCTCGCGGTCGGTCAGGCCGCCGCAGATCTGAATCAACCGGTCGGCGAGCGTCGACTTGCCGTGGTCGATGTGCGCGATGATCGCGAAGTTCCGGATGTGTGCGAGGTCGGTCATGGGACGCTATGTAGCATCGCCCCCGCCCGCCGCAAATCGCGCAGTTGGCGCACCGCCGGGGTTCCCGTTTCAGTCGGGGTCCGTACCGTCCGGAGAGGAGCCGGCGCGATGGGGCGGCAGGCTGAGCATCGGCGCCGGCGTGGCGCCCGCGGCGGCGCGTGCCTCCTCGGCCGCCATGTCCTGGAGCCGACGGCGGAGTTCCGCCTTGCGCACCTCACCGCGCAGCCATTCTTCCTCCGCCAGGAGGCCGGCCGCCTTGGCGATCACCCAGATGTTGAAGGCGCCCATGGCGGTCGGCACGGCGAAGAACAGCGTCAGCGCCCACGATCGCGTGTCGTCGAAGAGCATGAACAGCGTGATGAAGCCGAAGCACACCACCAGGAACGCGTTACCCCATCGGCCGACGAGCTGGACATAACGCGGCACGCGGCGGCCCTACCCTACCCGGGTGCGCTTGAGGCCGGTCGTCTTCCTTCCCACTATCAACGCCTTCGCCTTCCTCCAGGAGATCGTCGTGACGTCGTTCGGCAGCGAGCGGGCCCTTCGGGCGTGACCGCAGGACAGACTAGCGGGAATCCGCTGCTGGATCACCTGCGGGATCGCACCGAGGCCGAACATCGACGCCTGGAGGCGGCGGTCGACATCGACGCCCGTATCGCCGACGCCGCGGCCTATCGGGCGCTGCTGGAGCGCTTATGGGGCTTCTACGCACCGCTCGAGGCGGCACTGGCGGCGGTCGCATGGCCGGCGGGCGCGGCGCCGGCGGGCATTGCGGCGAAAGCGCCGCTCCTGGCCTCCGACCTCGGGGCCCTGGGCGTCGCGGTGCCGGAAAGCCTGCCCGCCTGCGGGGAGCTTCCCGACGTCGGCGACTGGCGCGACGCCATCGGCTGCCACTACGTGCTCGAGGGGTCGACGCTGGGCGGCCGGATAATCCTGAAGCGGATGCGGCGCGAACAGGAGCAGAGCGGCGACGGCGAGCGTCTGCCCGCCGCCTTCTTTTCGGCGTATGGTGAGGTTACGGGTGAGCGGTGGCGCGGGTTCTGCGGATTTCTGCGGAGCCATTCGGGCGACGGCGACGTTCTCAGCCGGGCGCCTGCCGCCGCAGAAGCCACCTTCGCCACGCTGGAACGGTGGCTCCGCCGTTAGGTCGGATCGTCTCGAGGCCCTTCCATGCTGATCCAAGATCTCCTCCACCGGCCGGACGCCGTGAACTGCGCCCAGGAGCCGATCCACATTCCGGGCGCGGTGCAGCCGCACGGCATCCTGTTCGCGCTGAGACCGTCCGACCTGTGCATCACCCAGTGCGGCGGCGATACCGAGCGCCTGCTGTCGCTGCGCCCCGACGAGATCGTCGGCCGGCGGCTGGCCGCGATCGTCCCGGCCGACCTCGCCGAGGCGATCGAGCGCTGCATGCGCGAGCACGACATCGACCGCAGGCCGATGCATCTGGCGGAACATCGCATGGGCGGTCCGGGGCGGCTGTTCGACGTCTTCGTCCACCGGATCGAGGGCCAGCTGATCGTCGAGCTGGAGAACCTCTCGGTCGCACCGGACACGGGCGACATCTTCGCCAAGCTGCTGGCCACGACCGGCAACCTGCACGCCGCCGAGAGCATGGAGGCGCTGCTCGACCGGGTGCCGCACGAGGTCCGGCGGCTGACCGGGTTCGACCGCGTGATGGTCTACCAGTTCCTGCCGGACAGCAGCGGGACGGTCGTCTCGGAGGCGCGGCCGCCGGAGATGGCGCCCTATCTCGGCCTGCGCTTCCCGGCCTTCGACATTCCGCCGCAGGCACGCGAACTCTACGTCAAGAACTGGATCCGGCTGATCCCGGACGCGGGCTACGCACCGCGTCCGATGCAGGGCGATGTCGCGGCGCCGTTGAACATGAGCTTCAGCGTGCTGCGCAGCGTGTCGCCGGTCCACCTGGAATATCTGAAGAACATGGAGGTCGCCGCCTCCATGTCGATTTCGATCGTCAAGGACGGCGCGCTCTGGGGCCTCATCGCCTGTCACCACCGCACGCCGCGGCACGTGCCGCACGCGGTGCGCGCGGTGTGCGCGCTGCTCGGCCAGCTGATCGCGCTGGAGGTCGGCAAGCGCGTGGCGGCCGACCGCGAGACCCTGCGGACGCGCAACGCGCGCATCCGCCGGACGCTGAGCGATGCGATGGAACAGTCGCCCGATCTGGCGGCGGGCCTGCTGGCCAACGCCACGGACCTGATCGCCCTGGTGAACGGCGACGGCGTCGCCGTCTGCGCCGACGGGCGCATCCGCACGGCCGGGCGCACGCCGCGGCCGGCGCAGATCCGCCGCCTGCTCGGCTGGCTGGCGCAGCGCGAGGACGAACCGGTCTTCGTGACCGACAAGCTGGCGCGGTTCTACCCACCGGCGGCGCGCTGGGAATACGGCGCGGGGGTGCTGGCGATGCGCATCGCGCCGGGCACGGACGAGTATCTGATCTGGTTCCGCGACGAGATCCTGAAGACGATCCGGTGGGCGGGCGACCCGCGCAAGACCGCAGGCGATCTTCTCGACCCCGGCAAGCCGCTGAGCCCGCGCAGTTCCTTCTCGGCCTACGAGGAGCAGGTGCGCGAGACCTCCGCGCCGTGGGACGCGGAGGAGGTGAGCGTCGCCGATTCATTGCGCGTATCGATCGTCGAGCGCAGCCTGCGCGCCGCCCTGGCCCACAATCAGGAACTGGCGAAGCATCGCGAGATGCTGATCCGCGAGATCAACCACCGGGTCAAGAACAGCCTGCAGCTGACGTCGAGCATCATCAACCTGCAGAGCCGACGCGTCACCGATCCCGCCTCGCGGGAGCTGTTCGCACAGGCCGCGCAGCGCATCCGCGTCACCGCGCGCACGCACGAACGCCTGTACCGCGACCACGACGGCACCAGCGTCGAGTTTGGGACTTACCTGCGCGAACTGTGCGACGACCTCGCACGGACCTACGGCGACGCGACGGTGATCGTCGAAGCGCGCCGCGTGCAGCTGCCGGCGGACACGGCGATCAATCTGGCGCTCATCGCCAACGAGCTCGTGACCAACGCGTTCAAGTACGCCTTCCCCGACGGACGCGAGGGGCGGGTCACGGTGAAGTTCACCGGCGACGAGCGGGCGTGGTGCCTGCGCGTGACCGACAACGGGGTCGGGCTGCCGACCGCGTTCGAAACGCGCAGGACGGAGTCGCTCGGCATGCAGATCGTCGAGGGGCTCTCGCACCAGCTCGGGGCCAAGTTCGCCGCGACCGGCGGCACCACCGGTGCCGACTTCTCCGTGTCGGCGGCGGGCAGCTAGGCTTCGGCTCTTCCGCCGCGGGCCGGCGCCCAGGTGCTCCCCACCCAGGCGCCCGCCTCGCCGATCAGGCCGCGCGAACCTGCTTGTCGGCGCTGCGCTTCACGAAGAGCTCGGCTTCGGCCATCAGTTCCATCGGGTTCTGGTACATGATCCCGATCGGGCCGTCGCCCCAGGGCGAACCGGGGGCGCGCATGCCGAAGCTGACCTGCCCGTAGCCGTAGCGCAGGTGCATGCCCGCATCGGCGTCGTGCTGGCGCAGGGCGCCGCAGATCCAGTCGCAGCCCCAGTTGGCCGCGCCGAACAGGCGGCCGACCTTCGCCGCCAGGGTCGCGACGCCGTGCCGGCGATATTTCGGGTGGATCCAGGTGCCGCCGTTGAACAGCACCTTGCCGCGGATGAGCCGGGCGGCCTTGGCGTCGATGGCGATGGTGGAACCGGTCGCACTGTCGCCGTACATCATCTGCTCGATGTGGTCGGCCAGGCAGGTGTCGTCCCACTGGTAGAAGCGGCCGCACTGCGAGCTGATCATGTCGCCGTCGGCATCGATGCCGGCGATCCAGTAACCATTGCTGGCGTCGATGTCGCTGTAGCGCCGGTCGAAGGCACGGACGAGAGCGTGCCAGTTTCCGGCAGCCATTTCCTTCTCGTTGAGACGCGACAACTCATCGAAGTCCGTCCGCACCGTCAGGCGAATGCCGCGCGACCGGATAAACTCATCGGCTTCGAGAAAGAACCGGGACAGGAACTCGACCGGTCCGTACTTGATCGTGACCGCATCCAGCAAACGGACGTCGTTACCGCGCTTCATCGTCGTACTCCGCAACCGATCAACGGCGCGGAAGATAAACTTTTAGGTAACCTTTAACAAAGAAAGAATCAGTATTACGCCCCCCGTCCCTGCCGCATGTTGCCGCGGTGCCGCGCCCTCTCCGTGCCGGCCGCCGCGCCGGTGGGCGGCTGCGGTGGCCGGCTGCGGCGGGCGGATGCGGTGGGTTTAGGGGATTTTCGCGCGTTTACCCCCTGTCAAGGATACGAGGCAACACTGAGCCTCGGCTTTCGGGAGTGACGTCACCATCATGACTTTTCCGGCGCAGACGAGAACGGATGTCCAGGCGCTCGCCGCCTGCGATCTGCCCGTGCTCGCGGCAGCCAGCGGCGAAGGAGACGAAGCGCCCCGCATCTACGGCAACCCCGCGGCGATGGCGGCGCTCACCGGCGGTGCGGACGTCGCCCCCTGGACGGAACTGGACAACGCGACGCTCGCCCGGTTCGGGCAGGATCTCGCCTGGTTCAAGCCGCCCTACAAGGCGACGCCGACGACGTTCGAGGTCGCATTGGCCGAGGTCGCATTGGCAGGTCGATCGCGACCGCTGCGCTGGCGCATGGTGTCGTGGGGCCTGACGTCCGCCGACGACGCGACCAACCTGATCGCGGTCGCCTCGGATGTCGGGAGCTCGGCCCCGGTGCCGGCCGTGGATCCGGTCCTGCTCGAAGCGGTCGAAGCGGCGGCGGCCGCGGGCTGCATATTCTCCGAGCCGGCGCGCGGCACCCTCGCCGCCTCGCCGGGCGCACGACGGCTCTGGAACATCACGGCGCAGGAGCCGGTCATCGGCGACATGCTGGCCGTGGTGCATCCGGACGACGTCGCGGACGTCCTCGCCAGCGACAGGGTGACAGGGGAGGCCCGGCGCGAGTTCCGCATCCTCGGTCCAAACGGCGAAACCGTCTACATCGCGCGGCTGTCCCGGCCGGCAACCGCCGCCGGGATGGGCGCACGCAGGATCCTGCACGTCGACCGCGAGGTCACCGCGGCACGCATCATCGAGCGCGAGCTCATCCAGACGCGGTCGGAGGCCGAGGTCGGCGCCCGCTCGAAGTCGGAGTTCCTCTCGCTGATGAGCCACGAACTGCGCACACCGCTGAACGCGGTGATGGGCTTCTCCCAGGTGATGTCGGCGGAAATGTTCGGGCCGCTCGCGCCGCGCTACCTCGACTACGCCCGCGAGATCGGCCGCAGCGCCGAGCACCTTCTGACCATCATCAACGACATTCTGGACCTTACGCGAATCGAGGCCGCGCGGGTGCAGATCAGCAAGGAGTGGCTGGACTTCGGCCGGCTCGCCGCCGAAACGACGCGCATGATGATGGAGACCGCCCGCCAGAAGCGGGTCGAGATCCATATCGATGCGGAGCAGGCGGTGCGGATCTGGGGCGAGAAGCGCGCCCTCCGACAGCTGACGCTGAACCTGATCAGCAATGCCGTGAAGTTCACCGGGCCCGGCGGCAGCGTGACCGTGTCGGTGCGTCCCAGCGACAACGGCGGCGCCGTTCTGGACGTGAAGGACACCGGCATCGGCATCCCCGAAGAAGATCTGCCGAGGATTTTCCAGCCCTTCGTCCAGGCCAGCAACGCGATGGGCCGCGCGGAGGCCGGCACCGGCCTCGGCCTGGCGATCGTGCGCGCCCTGGTGGACCTTCACGACGGCGACATCAGCGTGACGAGCCGCCTCGAGACGGGCACGACCGTCAGCGTCACCATTCCGCCGGCGTTCGATCCCTGCGCCTGCGATCAGCCGGTAGAGCCCCAGGCCGCCTGACCGACGGCGGGACCGCCCGACCACACGGCGGGCGGCTCCGGCCATCCCTCGGTCAGCGCGCCCGGCTGCGCGCCCGCTCGGCGAGTGCATCGGCGAGGCGGATGACGCCCTTCGCGCGCTCGGCGATCGGGATGTCGACCATCTTGCCGTCGATCTCCACCGACCCGCGGCCCTGCGCCAGGGCCTCGTCGTAGGCGGCGACGAGCCGGCGCGCCGCGGCGACCTCCGCCTCGGAGGGGCCGAACTCCTCGTTGCAGATCCGCACCTGATTGGGGTGGATGCAGCTGGCACCGCGGAAGCCCAGCCGCTTCGAGCGCTGCACGATGCCGCGCAGCCGGTCGATATCCTTGTACTCGGCGATCGAGCCGACGAAGCCCCAGGGGATCACGCCGGCGGCGCTCGCCGCGACGACGACCTGCGTCGCCGGCGCATAGAGCGTCTCCGGATCGGCGGTCATGCCGAGCGACAGGCCGAAATCTTCCGAACCGAGGGTGATCGCGACGACGCGCGGGTCGGCCTTGGCGATCTCCGGCATGCGCAGATAGCCCTCGGCGCTCTCGATCAGCAGCATCAGCTGGGTCGAGCCGACGGCCACGCCGCGCTCCAGCTCTATCTCGCCGATCACCTCGCTGACCGCGTTGATCAGGTCCGGGCTGTCGGCCTTCGGCAGGACAATGGTCGAGACGTGCGGGCCGACCACCGCTTCCAGGTCGCGGACCAGCAGGCGCCAGGGCCGGTTGACGCGCACCATGACCTCGTCGCCGGCCTCGTTGAGGCGGCGCGCCACGTCAGGCGCCATCTTGCGGGCGCTGTCCTTGTCGGAGGGGCCGATGCTGTCCTCCAGGTCGAGCTTCAGCGCATCGGCGCCGACGCCGGCCGCCTTGGCGACGAATTTCTCGACGTTGACCGGGACGAACAGGACGGAGCGCCAGACCGGCAGTGCGCGTGGCGTCATCGGGGTTTCCTCGTTGCAGGATCGACGGAGTGTCCGGGATATCCGCGCATTGATAGCGCGGCGCCCGCAACGCCGTCGACCCGGACGGCTACACCCGGCAGCCCGAGAGACGGACGGGCCGCGGCGGCAGGACGTAGGGGATGCCGTCGCGCGCGCCGATGTCGGCGTGTACGCCGAACACCCGCGACACGAGTTCCGCCGTGATCACCGCGGACGGGCTGCCGTCCGCAACGATGCGGCCGCGATCGACCACCAGGATCCGGTCGGCGAACATGGCCGCCATGTTCAGATCGTGCAGGATCGCCAGCACCGCCCAGCCGGCGGCGGCATAGGTACGGGCGATCTCCAGCACGGCGATCTGATGACGGATGTCGAGGCTGGAGGTCGGCTCGTCGAGAAACAGGGCGCGGCGCGCAGCGCCCTTCCCGGCGCCGTCCCTGCCGATATCGAGCTGGGCGAGGACGCGGGCGAGCTGGACGCGCTGCTGCTCGCCGCCCGACAGCTGCTGATAGTAGCGGTCGCCGAAGCCGGCGAGGTCGACGCGCTCCAGCAAGGCGGCGATGCGCGTGGGATCGTCGCGGCCGGCGGGGCAGCCGAGCCGGACCACCTCGTGCACGGTGAAGGGAAAGGACAGGCGGGTCGCCTGGGGCAGCACGGCGCGGCGGCGCGCCAGTGCGGCGGCGGATAGCGTCGCGATGTCGGCGCCGCCGAACCGCACCGAGCCGCTCGAGGGCGCCAGCTCCCCGGTCAGGACGCGCATCAACGTCGTCTTGCCGGCGCCGTTGGGGCCGACGATGACGGTGGTGGCACCGGCGGCGATCGCCAGGTCGGTCGGCGCGAGGACGGTGCGCGGCCCGTAGCGGACGGAGACCCCGCGCGCCTCGATCAGCGGCGCGACGGTCACGGGTGCGTCCCTCACAGGTCCACCACGCCGCGCTGCCGCAGCAGGATCCAGAGGAAGAAGGGCGCGCCCATTGCCGCCGCGACGATGCCGATCGGCAGTTCCGCCGGCGCCACCACGGTGCGCGCCACCATGTCGGCGGCGACCATCACGATGCCGCCCAGCAGCGCGCTGCCGGGCAGCAGATAGCGGTGGTCGGGACCGATGGCGAGCCGCAGCAGGTGCGGCGCGATGATCCCGACGAAGCCGATGACGCCGGTGAAGGCGACGGCAGCACCCGTAAGGGCGGCGGCGACCACGATCACCGTGCGCTTCACCAGCTGGACCGGCACGCCGAGATGGAACGCCTCGGCCTGGCCGAGGAGCAGGGCGTTCAGGCCGCGCGACAGCAGCGGAACGACGACTGCCGCCGCCAGCAGGACCGGCGCCAGGGTGGCGACCTTGGTCCAGGTGGCGCCGCCCAGGCTGCCGAGGCTCCAGAAGGTGATCTCGCGCAGCTGCTGGTCGTCCGAGCCGAAGATGAGCAGGCCGGTGCCCGCCGCGGAGAGTGCCGCGAGCGCGATGCCGGCGAGAAGCATCGTCGCGACCGATGTGCGGCCCTCGCGCGTCGCGATGGCGTAGAGAAGGATGGTGACCAACAGCCCCCCGACGAACGCCGCCGTCGGCAAGGCGTAGATCGAAAGGGCGAGCGCCACCGGTGCGAGCGGCCCCGCACCCAGCACGATCATCGTCACGGCGCCGAGCGCCGAGCCGGACGAGATGCCGATCAGGCCGGGATCGGCGAGCGGGTTGCGGAACAGGCCCTGCATCAGGGCGCCGGCGACGGCCAGCGACCCGCCCACCATGACGCCGAGCAGGGTGCGCGGCAGGCGGATCTCCCACAGGATCAGCGCGTTGGCATCGACCGCCGTGTCGCCCTCGAAGAGCGGGCGCAGCACGTCGAAGCCGAACCCGGCCGGCCCGACCGCGGCGGACAGGACCATGGTCGCGGCGAGCAGCAGGGCGAGGACGCCGACGAGGGTGCGGGCGACGGCGCGGCGGTCGCCCGCCGCCACGCCGCGCGGCACCGGCAGGGCGGGATCAGCGGCTCGCATGGCCGCGCGGCAGGTCCAGGTCCGGATAGAGCCGCCCGGCGAGGTCGCGCACCGCCCAGGCCGTACGGGGACCGAAGCCCAGCAGGTAGAGACCGTCCATGACGATCAGCGCCCGGTCGCGCGCCGCAGGCGTGAATTTCAGCGCCGGCGTCGCGAAAAGCTGGTCGGGATCGAGTTCGACGCCGTCGGACCGGCGCATCGCCAGCACCACGTCGGGCGCCGTCGCGGCGATCGCCTCGGGTGAGACGGGCTTGTAGCCGGACACGCCCTGGAGGGCGTTCTCGGCACCCGCCAGCCTGATGATGGCGTCAGCGGCGGTGTCCTGGCCCGCCCCCATCGGCCGCCCATCGGTCCCGGTCATGACGAAGAGGATCCGCTTGCGCGCGGTGACGGCGCCGGTCTTCGCGAGCACCGCGGCGAGGTCGTCGTGAACCCGAGCGGCGAGGTCCCTGCCCGCCTCGGGTACGCCGAACGCGACCGCCACCCGTTCGATCTTGCGGTCGATGCCCTCCAGCGTGCGGCCATCGGGCACCATGACGAAGGGAATGGAGGCGCTCTTCAGAATGTCGACGGCGCCAGGCGGGCCGGAGCCTTCGACGGCCAGGATCAGGTCGGGCCGCAGCGCCAACACGCCCTCGGCGGACAGCGCCCTCATGTAGCCGACGTTCGGCTTTTCGGCGGCCCGGGGCGGGAAGGACGACGTGGCGTCGACGCCGACGAGGCGGTCCTGCTGGCCCAGCGCATAGGCGATCTCGGTGATCGCGCCGCCGATGGCGACGACCCGCTGCGGCGGTTCCGCCGCACCGGCGCTAGCCGGCAAGGCCGCGACGGAGACGCCGGCGATGCACAGTAGACATGCGAGACGGCGGAGCCCACGGAAGACGCTGTTCACCCTCATCGATCCCTTCATCCCGTCCGGCGCCGGAGACGGCGAGCGGCACGACCTCCCCGGACACCACTGTGCCAGGCCCGCGACTATCGCAAGAATGAGAGTCAATCGCAACTCCTTGACCGGTCTGCGGCATTCCACTACTCCAGCCATAGAGCCAGCCGCCGCACCGACCGTGCCGTCAGTCAGCCACGCGCAGACATTCACGGACGGGGAGGTGGGAGATGGTTTCGGCAAGGTTTTCGCGCACGCGTCTCATGGCGGGGACGGCGGCGGTCCTGACGTGCTGTTGGAGCGGCACGGCGACGGCGCAGGACGCTTCGCCGGCCGTCATCGAACGTACCGCCATCGAGTTGCCCGCCGTTTCGGTGGAGGCCCCGGCGCCGCCGGAGACGGACGAGACGACCGTCCGCATCGAGAAGGAGGCGCTCGACCACCACATGGTGCAGAGCATCCAGGATCTGGGCCGGCGGCTGGACGCGGGCGTCAACTACAGCCGGGAGACGAACAGCATCAACCTACGCGGCCTGGGCGAGAACCGCGTGCTGACGACGATCGACGGCATCCGCCAGACCTGGATGGAGGATCCGCGCAGCGTGAGCGGCGGGGTGAACGCGTTCGCGTTCGACAGCCTGTCGAGCATCGACATCGTTCGCGGTGCCGACTCCAGCCTGTACGGCTCCGGCGCGCTGGGCGGCGTGGTGGCGCTGAAGACGCTGGATCCGGAGGACCTGCTGCCGGGCGAGAAGCTGTTCGGGACGCTCTCGAAGGCGGGCTACGACAGCGCCGACGACAGCTGGCGCGCCAGTTCCGCGGTCGCGGGCCGGATGGGCGACACGTTCGTCCTGCTGCAGGGCGGATTCCGCAGCGGCCACGAACTGGACAACGAGGGCGACGTCGGCGGGACGGGTGACGCGCGCACGAAGACCAACCCGGCCGACTACGACCAGTATGATTTTCTGCTCAAGCTGGCCCAGCGCTTCGACGGCGGCCACCGCATCGGCCTGACCGGGGAGCTGTTCAACCGCGACGAGACCGAAGACAACAAGGTCGGCCAGACCGGCAGCTACCAGATCGGCAACTACGACACCGGCGAGGAGGTCGACCGCAAGCGCGTCTCGCTGTCCTACGACTTCACGTCGCCCGACCGGCGCGATGTCCTCGACCAGGCGAACGTCATCGCCTACTGGCAGCGCCAGACCCTGAACAACACCGTCGACGCGATCCGCGACCCGGATCCGCGCGGCTTTGCGCCCGGCGGCCAGTACTATGCGCAGCCGTTCGGCACCTACAAGCGCGACAACGAGCTGGAGCAGACGTCCTACGGCTTGCAGGGCGACGCGAAGAAGCTGCTCGATACCGGCGGATCCACGGGCGGCACGACCCACACCGTGCGGTTCGGCGGCGAGGTCTATCGCCAGGATACGACGCAGTATTCCGACGGCGAGGACAACTGCCCTGACGTCGACTGGACGACGATACCGCAGCCCTACGGGCCGCAGACCTGCCGCTTCCTGCACACCAACGCTTCCGACATGCCCGACGTCGAGAGCCTGGCGTTCGGCTTCTACGTCGAGGACGAGATCGGCACGGCCGACGGGCGGTTCAGCCTGACGCCGGGCGTGCGCTTCGACTGGTACGAGCACAAGCCGCAGGAGACGTCGGACTATGTGAACGGCCCGAACTTCGACGGAACCATGCCGGATTCGACGAGCGATTCGAAGCTCTCTCCGAAGCTGCGCGCCACGTGGCACGCGACGCCGGAGTTGGACGTGTTCGGGCAGTGGGCGCAGGCGTTCCGGGCGCCGTCGGCGACCGAACTGTACCAGGACTACGGCGCGCCGGGGTCCTACGCCCGCGTCGGCAATCCCGACCTGAAGACCGAGACCAGCAACGGCTTCGAGATCGGCGCCAAGCTGAACCGCCGCGACTTCGGCGGGTCGGTGACGGGGTTCTACAATTTCTACAAGAACTTCATCGACGAGGTGCAGCTGGCGCCCCCCGGCGGCGACTATCCGATCGGCGGCGTCATCGGCTACGAGAACCGCGCGCACGTCGAGATCTACGGGGCCGAGGCGAGCGGCTACTGGAACGTCACCGAGCGCTGGCGCACCTGGGCATCGTTCGCCTGGGCGGTGGGCCGCGACACCGACGCCGACGAATACGTCAACTCGGTCCCGGCACTGCGCGCCATCCTCGGCCTCGGCTATGCGACGGAGCAGTGGGGCGCCGACGCCTCGATCACCGCCGCCGCGGCGCGCGACGATGTGTCCGACGGCGGCTTCGAGGCGCCGAGCTACGAGGTGGTCGACCTGACGGCATGGTGGAAGCCGGCGTTCGTCCCGGGCGCGATGATCCAGGCGGGCCTGTTCAACGTCTTCGACGAGAAGTATTGGAACGCGCTGGACGTGCCGGACGATACGGCGGCGATCCGCGAGGACTATTATACCGAGCCGGGCCGTTCGTTCCGCGTCACCCTCACCCACCAGTTCTGAGCCGCAGCGGGCAACACACAGAGCGAGGCAAGCAGCATGTCACAGTTCATCGCCATGAACCGCTTCATGGTCCAGCCGGGCTCGGAGAAGGATTTCGAGGACGTCTGGATGAACCGCGAGACGCACCTGCACACGGTGCCCGGCTTCGTCGAATTCCACCTGCTGCGCGGGCCGGTGCGCGACGACCACGTCCTCTATGCGTCGCACACGATCTGGCGCAGCAAGGAGGATTTCGAGGCCTGGACGCGCTCCGAGGCGTTCCGCGCCGCGCACCGCGGGGCCGGCGGCAACAAGCCGCTCTATCTCGGCCACCCGCAGTTCGAAGGCTTCGAGGTGATCCAGACCGTGGGCCACGCGAAGGCAGCCGAGTAGGCTCTGGATCGAACGGAGAACGCCCCATGGCCCCACGCATCGGTTACCTGCTGCCGACCCGCGAGAGCGTGATGGAGGACCATCCGGCGGCGGCCCCGCTCCTGGCGCTCGCCGAGCGTGCCGAGGCGCTCGGCTACGACTCCGTCTGGGTCGGCGACTCCCTGCTGGCCCGGCCACGGCACGAACCGATCACCCTGCTCGCAGGCGTCGCCGGCCGGACGAAGCGGGTCGAACTCGGCACCGCGGTGCTGCTGCCGGCGCTGCGCAACCCCGTCGTGCTGGCGCATCAGGTCGCGACCCTGGACCAGGTGGCCGAGGGCCGCGTCATCCTGGGCGTCGGCATCGCCACCGACGTGCCCAACATCCGCGACGAGTTCGAGGCGGCGGGCGTGCCGTTCGACAAGCGGGTCGGCCGCATGCTGGAGGGCCTGCGCCTCTGCCGTGCGCTCTGGACCGGCGAGCCCGTCGACTGGCAGGGCCGCTGGACCGTGAAGCACGGCACGCTCGGCCCCGTGCCGCACCGTCCCGGCGGCCCGCCCATCTGGATCGGCGGCGCCGCAGAGGCCTCGGTCGAGCGGGTCGGCAAGTATTTCGACGGCTGGTTCCCGAACGGCCCCGAGCCGGCCAAGGTCGCCGAGATGTGGCAGCGCATGCAGGCGGTCGCGCGCGAAAACGGCCGCGACCCGTCGGCCATGACGGCGGCCACCTATCTCACGATCGCCATCGACGACGATGCCGGGCGCGCAAACCGCCGGATCGACGCCTTCCTCGAGAGCTATTACGGCCAGCCCGCCGCCCTCATGCGCAAGCGCCAGCCGAGCTATGGCGGGCCGCTGACGGGTGCGAAGGAATGGCTCGCCGCGTACACCGCGGCCGGCGTCAGCCACTTCGTGCTGCGCTTCGCGGGCGACCATGAACGCCACCTCGAACTGCTCGCCGGCATCGGCGCGGAACTCGGCCGCTGAGCCGGGTTGGAGAAGGACACCCATGCGCATCGAGATCCTCTGCACCGGCGACGAGATCCTGACCGGCAAGACCATCAACACCAACTACAGCCACATCGCCCGGCGGCTGGTCGAGGTCGGGCTGAACGTCACCTGGGGTACCACCGTCGGCGACGACCGCGAGAGCCTGCTGCTGGCTTTTCGCCAGGCCGGGGAGCGGGCCGACGCCGTCATCGTCAACGGCGGCCTCGGCCCGACCGTCGACGACCTGTCGCAGGAGGTGGCCGCCCAGGCCGCCGGCGTCGAACTGGTCCTCGACGAGGCCTGGCTCGCCCGGATGGAGGAGCGCTATCGCCAGCGCGGCCGCGTCATGCCGCCGAACAACATCAAGCAGGCGATGCTGCCGGCCGGTGCGGAGATGATCGACAACCCGATCGGCACCGCCTGCGGCTTCGCCGTGACGCTCGGCAAGGCGCGCTTCATGTTCACGCCCGGCGTGCCGCGCGAGATGCGCCGCATGATCGACGAGCAGGTGCTGCCGCGCCTGCTGAAGATGAGCGGCCTGCAGAGCGTGACGCGCCTGAAGCGCTTCCACTCCTTCGGCATCGGCGAGTCGCGCGCCGACGAGATGCTGAAGGATATCGAGGCCTTCGGCGACGGTTCGGTGAAGCTGGGATTCCAGTCGCACTATCCGCAGTTGGAGACCAAGCTGGCGGCGCGCGCCGCCACCGGCGCCGACCTTGACCGCGTCCTGGCGCCGGTCGAGGCGGAAGTGCGGGCGCGGCTCGGCGCCTTCATCCTGTGCGAGGACAACGACACGCTGGAGGGCGTCGTCCTGGCGGCACTGGCCGGCCGCGGCGGTTCGCTGGCATTGGCCGAGACCTTCACCAGCGGCAACATCGCCTCGCGCCTCGCCCCCCTGCCGGCGGCCGAAGGCGTCTTCCGGCGCGGCGTCGTCTCCCGCGACGTGGGCGAGGTCGCCGCCTCGGTCGGTCTCGGCCGCGACACCGCGGTCACCGTCGAGGCCGCCGCCGCGGTGGCGCAGGCGCTGCGGAACGCCAGCGGCGCCAGTCACGGCCTCGCCGTCCTGGTGGCGCTCGACTCCGGCGACGACCGCACCGAACTCGGCGGCGACATCTGCATCGGCATCGCCGATGCCGAGGGCAGCGTCACCCGCCGGGCGCGCCTGCTCGGCGGCCGCGACTGGGTGCGGATGGGTGCCGGCGAACTCGCCCTCGACTGCCTGCGCCGGCACCTGCTCGGATTGCCGGTCGACGAGCGCATCGACTTCGAGAAGCGCTGATCCACCGAAACGAGCCGTCGGCACAGACGGGCCAGGGCGTTGAACCGGCACATGCACGACCGTTCCCGCGACCGCAGCCGCCGGATGGAGGGCTATGCCTGCCTCCTCGGCTTCGGCCTGTGCGTACCGCTCGCCAACTGGCTGATCCAGGATGTCGGCACCGTCTGCGTGCCGCAGGGGCCCTGCCTGGTGCCGGTCGCCCCCGGCGTCATGGCCCCGAGCGGCGTGCTCGCGATCGGCCTGGCGCTGGTGCTGCGCGACCTCGTCCAGCGCCGCCTCGGCGTCCGCTGGGCACTCGCCGCCATCGTCGCCGGCGCCGCTCTCTCGGCCCTCTTCGCGCCCGCCGCACTGGTCGTCGCATCGACGGCGGCCTTCCTGCTGTCGGAGATCGCCGACCTCGCCGTGTTCACGCCGCTGCAGCGGCGCGGCCTCGTCCGCGCGGTCGCGCTCAGCAGCTTCGTCGGCCTGTTCGTCGACAGCCTCGTCTTCCTCTGGCTCGCCTTCGGCAGCCTCGCCTACCTCCCCGGCCAAGTGATCGGCAAGGCCTGGATGGTCGCCCTGTCGTTGCCGGTCATCTGGCTGCTGCGCCGGCGCGACACACGCGCCTCCTGACCGGAGCAAACCGCGCCGTTCAGGGCGAGAAGCGGCCGCGCAGGGGCGTTCCCGTGATCAGCGACACGAGATGCGCGATCGCCACCAGCACCACCAGCGCCGACACGAACATGATCCCCAGCCAGGGCGGCCGCCAGCCGCCGCCCGGCTCCCACGGCTTCTCGTAAAAGTGTCGCGCCACGAGGAAAATCGCGGCCGCGCAGGCGAGCATGAGGAGCGTCGGCACCAGGGTCATGGCCCGGCTTTCTAAGGCCGGCGCAGCAGTTACGGAAGTGGCGGCAGCGTCCGCCGGCGAACCGGTCCTGAGAATAGCTGTAGACGCTCGTCGTCCGGGATGCTTACACTTTCCGTCATAACGGCTAAAGCCGAATAAAAACGACCGTCTGCTCTGACTGCCTGCCGGCAGAAGAGCGAAACAGACACGGTTGCGGAGGAGGAAACGATCATGACTGGCCAAAAAGGCGTATCCCGTCGTCGCTTCATCGCCAACACCGCCGCGCTCTCGGCGGTAGCCGTCGCTGCACCTTACGTCCGCAGTGCAC
>Ga0114915_1000577_pt1 | contig 16601 bp, 13 predicted proteins | sample MalvirAntarct_55_FD_87288 | JGI IMG/M metagenome (GOLD analysis project Ga0114915, IMG submission 87288) | Marine viral communities from the Global Malaspina Expedition - Malaspina viral metaG Antarct_55 | ecosystem: Environmental > Aquatic > Marine > Oceanic | place: South Georgia Island...
CAATGGTTTCTCTGAGCTTAATGACGCTGAAGATCAGGCTGAGCGCTTCATGCAGCAGGTGCGTGAGAAAGAAGCGGGCGATGATGAGGCCATGCACTACGATGCCGACTTCATTCGTGCGCTGGAGTACGGCATGCCGCCTACGGCGGGCGAGGGTATTGGTGTTGACCGCTTGGTGATGCTGTTTACTGATTCAGCCAGCATTCGCGATGTGATTTTGTTTCCGCATATGCGGCCTGAGGTTTGATATGGGCAACGCACTACGTGATCAGGCAAACGCGCCTTATCTAAAAGCAATTTATGTATTGTTTGGAGTTAGTGTCATTTTTAATGTGTTGTTTCCAGTGGCGTTTATTTTAACCGCATTGCAGCGCTCGAAAGCGACGCAATGGGCAGTGAGTCATTATCGATATTTACTGAAATATAGTCTGTGGGCATTTAGCTTCATGTTGTTGAGTGCTGTGCTAATTTATTTGAAAGTAAGTTTAGGCATGTGGTTGGTGATACCGATTAAGATATGGTTTGCCTACATTATTTTTGTAGGTGTAAGTGCGCTGTTGAAACAGCAGTCGGTTTAATTTAAAGCATAAAAAAACCCGCCTAGGCGGGTTTTTTTATGCTTTAGCCTTAGTTAAGGGAAGAACGAGGCGATAGCAGGGGTTATGGGTTTGCGGGAAGTAGTGCAAGAAACCTTGTTGGTAAGGTAGTGAGGCCGGGTGGGAGGCCGGAGCTGAGGCCGGGAGGGATCCCGGGAGTGTTGCCAGGTTTGCCACCCGGTTTGCGAGTGCCATTGATAAGATCGACAACGCCATTGCTGAGAGGTGCCAGTGGAGTTTGACCCAGTGTGCTATCTAGGCCATCAGCCAGTGGCACGGTAAGTGCTGAAAGCGCATCGGTTGCTGGCGCTAGGGCATCACCTAGTGGAGTAGTAATTACGCCGAGGGGGTTATCGCCAAAGGTGTCAGCACCGGGGATTGAGTCGGCAGCAGGAAGTGAGTCAGCACCTGGAATCATCGCGGCTAGAGTTTCCAGCGCAGCAGTGATTGGGTTATCGCCTAGTAGGGCCATGAACTCTTCAGGTGAAGTAGGGATGCCGGGAGTGTTGCCAGGCTCGCCACCGGCTTCGCCAGTGCCATCGATGAGATCGACAACACCATTGCTGAGAGGAGCCAATGGGGTTTGACCCAGTGTACCGTCCAGGCCATCAGCCAATGGCACGGTAAGTGCTGAAAGCGCACCGGTCACTGGCGCTAGGGCATCACCCAATGGCGTAGTGATTACGCCGAGTGGGTTGTTATTACCGCCGCTATCACCACCAATGCTAGGTAATGGCGATGAGCCATCACCAATAGTGTTTGTAGTGCTTGCAGATATGTCGGTACAGACGTCGTATACCTCAATGGAGGTACCCAAGTCAGCAGAAAGACCACCACCTACCGTAATTGTCAGGGTTTGGAAAGCCTTCGTTGCAAACCCACCTAAAACATACAACGGTTGTACGGAGCCTGGCGCTAGGTTGTCTACTCCGAGAGGGTCAACATTGCCGTCATAACCGGCTGTTAGCAGCTCCAAAGCAAAGCCACCTGTCTGGTCTGGTCCGCCGAAAGACTCGCCGCCATCAGTAGTTACTGTAATAGCCTTGGCTAAGCTTAGCTCCACTAAACTTCGTGGCACGCTAATTTTAAAGGCAGCGAGTTTTCCTGCTGCAACTTTCTGGGGCAGCGTTACTGAAATACCAACTTTCCCTGTCAATGCGCCATCGGTAAATAGGCTATCTGCGAGAGCAACTGCGTTGTTCACCTTGGCAAACGTCTCGCCATTGCCGTCAGCGGCCGAGGCAGGAGAGTCCACGCCGCAAATATCAACGAGAGAACCATTAAGCAGAAGATTACTTAATGAGCAGAGGCCGCCCTGTTTGACTGCTACTGCCACGCTTCCAGTGGGTGCGAAGCCTGTACAGCTGTAGCCAGTTTTCAGGTCGGCTACTGCAGGGCAGGTAGGAGTTGCTGTGCCAGTACCGCAAGTGAAACCATCGGTGTCACAAGCATCACCTACACCATCTTTATCCGAGTCGAGCTGATCACGATTTGGAGTTAATGGACAGTTGTCACCATCGGTCTCTTTTACACCGTCACCATCTTGATCTGTATCGCAAAGATCTCCTTTGCCATCATTGTCCGAGTCTTTTTGATCGGCATTTGAGAGTGATGGGCAGTTATCATCATCGTTTGCCACATTATCGCCATCACGATCTGGATCACACACATCGCCGATGCCATCACCATCAATATCGCCTTGATTAACGTTGGATACTAGCGGGCAGTTGTCTTTATCATCGAAGATCTCGTCACCATCTTCGTCGCTGCATGCATCACCTGTGTTGACTACACCTGGGATGTTGCTTTCGTTGAAGTCAGCCTGATTGGTGTTAGGGGTGAGTGGACAGTTGTCTACATCGTCGGGAATTGAGTCGTTATCTGTGTCGCCATCACAGGCGTCACCTTTGCCATCGCCGTCTTTGTCGGGCTGGATTCCGTTGATTGGTGGGTTGTTAACCAGTGGGCAGTTATCGACAGAGTTTGAGACGCCATCGCCGTCACGATCTATATCGCAAACATCACCAAGCCCATCGCGATCTTGGTCTGCTTGATCATTGTTGGCGTTCTGGGGGCAATTATCTTGGTTATCAAACAGGCCGTCAGAGTCAGAGTCATCGCAGACATCGCCTAGGCCATCGCCATCTTGATCTTTTTGGTCAGCATTTGGTATGAAGCGGCAATTATCGACAGTGTTTAAAATGCCGTCATTATCAGAGTCATTCTCGCAGGCATCGCCGCTGGGAGTGCTGTCAGAGTTTTCTTGGCCTGGGTTAAACACAAATGGGCAGTTGTCCATCGCGTTCAATTTTCCATCGCCATCAGTATCTGAGTCACAGACATCGCCAACACCATCTTGGTCTTGGTCGGCTTGACTGGGGTTGCCATTCATTGGGCAGTTATCTGCTGTATCCAAGATGCCATCGCTGTCGCTGTCTTGGCAAGCATCGCCAATATTATTGCCATCGGAGTCAGTATTGGGATTGTTTGGCGTAGTTGGACAGTTATCCTCCGAGTCCTTAATACCATCGCCATCTTGATCGCCTTCACATGCATCACCAATGCCGTTATTGTTGGAGTCAATCTGATTCTCGTTAGACACTGTCGGGCAGTTATCTGGCGAGTTTAAAATGTTGTCACCGTCGATGTCGGGATCACAGAGGTCGCCGACTCTGTCTTCATCAAGATCGTTTTGATTTGGGTTAAAAGTTGTTGGGCAGTTATCGCCAATATCTGGTACGCCATCGCCATCAGTGTCAGGTTTAATTTGACCACTTGTGTTGTCGTTAGAGGTTGTGCCGGTCCCGTTCTTCGCCGAATCGCCGCCACAAGCAGTAAGCGTGAGCGCTACTGCGGTGAGGCCGATCAGCATGTATTGTTTGCTTTTGAGCAATATCATGATGTTAGTCCTTTAATTAAAATCTTAGTTTGCTTCTGAAATGCTGAGTAAGAACTCAACACGTCGATTTTTGGCGCGATTTTCAGCGCTGTTATTTGTTACCAAAGGCATGGTTTCACCCAGGCCTATCGCTTGAAAACGTTTGCCATCTAAGCCTTCAGCAATCAGTGCGCTACGCACGGCAGCGGCACGCGCGAGTGATAGGCGTTGGTTGCTGTTGTCGCTGCCAACATCATCGGTATGGCCGGCGATGATGGCGCGTAGGTTGGCTTGTTTTTCAAAGAATTTAGCGGCTTCGCTAATGCTCGCTTTTGAGGCGGCAGTTAGTGTGGCTTTATTCGTGTCAAATTCGATGTTGTTGAGTGTTGCTGCTTGGGCAATGGCACAGCCGGTGTTGTCTGTGCGGACGCCGGCCAGTGTGTCTGGGCATTGGTCGCGATCATCGGCGATGCCATCATTGTCGGTGTCAGCTGGAGCAACCTCTTTAATGATAGGAGCTACGGCAGGTGCTGGCACTTCACGAATCACTTCTATTTCGCGAATCACCTCTACGCGCTCGACTTTGCCTAATGGCACTTCGACACCAGCACTTAGTGTGGTATCGAAAATATCTTTGCTATTAAAGTCGTCATACACGCCTTGAACCTCTATTCGGCCACGCACTGTTTTACCGATGAGTTTGGTTAGGCCGAGACCGACATGAGCGGTTAGGCCATCTTCATCGAGAAAGTTAGTGTCGTTGTGCACATAGCCCGCGCCAGCGAGGACATAAGGTGTGAATTCATCGCGATCGCCAAATGAATACATCAGCGAGCCGGTTAATGCTTGGCGAAAGTAGTTGGTATCTTGGGTTTTATTGGTTTTTAGCGTGCTGGCATTGGCGGCAATCTCAAACGCCCAGCGCTCGCCCCAGCTCGTGATGGGAATATCTAACGCGCCAGTTACGCCGTAGCCGTGGTCAACATTTTGACGGCTATCATCGGTGGCATTGAACATGGCGCCTATATAAAAGTTGTATACGCCGTTGGTTTGCTCAGGAACATCAGCGAGTGCAGCGCTGCATGTAGAGGCTAGTAGGGCCGCTGCGGCTAGGCGTGAAATAGGCATGACAAGTTCACTCAAGTGTTATTGTTGTGTGTGAGTGAATTTATCACGCAAGTGTAAACTTGTTGAGCATTACATCAGGTTTTTGGTAATTTTGTGTAAACGAATTTCTGGCATTTTCTCTGCATAGCCTCGACAAAAGTCGTAGCAGATAGCTTACAATCCGCCGGTTACTTCCTGCGGTAATCTGCCGCTTTTACCGAGTCGCTCCTCTATTCACGTATGATGGGCGGCTTAAACGCAAGATGAGGACGAACCATGCAGATTGGTATCCCCGCGGAAACTCTGGCTGGCGAGACGCGTGTCGCTGCAACTCCAGAGACCGTAAAGAAGTTTGTGGCTATGGGCTGCAAAGTTGTTGTGCAAGCTGGTGCTGGTGTTGCCGCTAGCTGTATCGACAGCGCCTATGAAGCCGCTGGTGCCAGCATCGCTGCTAGTGCTGCTGATACATTAAGTGCATCAGATATTGTGCTGAAAGTTGCTGCACCAACCGCTGATGAAGTGGCCTTGATGAAGCAAGGTGCAACTGTACTGGCTGCTTTTGCACCTCATCAAAACACTCATTTCGATGCTTATGCCGCTAAAGGTCTGACCTGCGTTGCGATGGAATTGATTCCGCGCATCACGCGCGCACAAAGCTCCGATATTCTGTCGTCGCAAGCTAACGTGGCCGGCTACAAAGCCGTGCTCATGGCTGCGAACGAATACGCTGGCCTATTTCCCATGATGATGACCGCTGCTGGCACTATTAAGCCTGCGCGCGCCGTAATCTTGGGTGTTGGCGTGGCTGGCCTACAAGCCATCGCGACCGCTAAGCGCTTAGGTGCTGTGGTGGAAGCGTCAGATTTGCGTCCTGCTGCACGCGAGCAAGTTGAATCGCTCGGTGGTCGTTGGTTAGACGTGCCAATGAGCGAAGAAGAGGCCGCCAAAGCCTTGAGCACGGGCGGTTACGCTTGGCAGCCATCGCCAGAATACATCCGTGATCAAGCGGCTGTGGTCGATAAAGCGGTGTCGAATGCCAACGTGGTGATTACCACGGCACAGATTCCTGGTCGTAAAGCGCCGACATTGGTGAAAGCCGAGACTGTTGCGAAGATGAAGCCAGGTTCGATCATTATCGATATGGCCGTGAGCTCAGGCGGTAACGTCGAAGGTTCGCAGCTCGATCAAATCGTGGTGACTGAAAACGGCGTGCGCATTGTCGGTATTGGCAACATTCCGGCATTAGTGGCAACTGAAGCTTCTGCTTTATATGCCCGCAACATGCTGAATTTCTTAGCGCCAATGCACAACAAAGAAACCAGCGAGATCGTCTTGAACCGTGAAGATGACATGGTTAAGCCCACGCTGATTGTTGATGCCGGCACGGTCAACTACCAAAAACCGAATTGATCGGGAGCTTTCCAAATGATTGATATGTCTCAGGTAAGTCAGTTGGCAGAGCACGCTACCAGCGTGCCATTTGTCACTACCTTTACCATTTTCGTGCTGGCTATTTATGTCGGCTACTACGTGGTTTGGGGCGTAACACCTGCGCTGCACACACCATTAATGGCGGTAACCAACGCATTGTCCGGCATTATTATTGTCGGTGCCATGCTGCAAACCGTGGCTACGGGCACAGACCCTGCTGCGCTGCAAACCATTACCCCCACCAGCCTTTTGGGCGCTTTCGCTGTTTTCTTGGCCAGTATCAACATCTTCGGCGGCTTTGCTGTTACCGAACGCATGCTTGATATGTTCAAGAAAAAGAAGAAGTAAGGAGCGACTCAAATGAGTGATTTTGCACAATACGCCGACTGGTTCTATTTGGTCGGCTCTGTTCTGTTCATCCTGACCCTGCGCGGTTTGTCGGGTCCAAAAACAGCCATCATGGGTAACCGTTACGGCATGATCGGCATGACGCTGGCCATTCTGACCACGTTCTTTGTTGCGCCTAACCCAGTGCTCGGCATGATCATCGGCGCGATGATTGCTGGTGCTGTGGTTGGCTTGGCGCGTGCGCGCACTGTGCCGATGACGCAAATGCCTGAAACTGTGGCGATGATGCACTCCTTGGTGGGTCTCTCGGCTGTCTGTATCGCTATTGCAGCGGTATTGCACGAAGGTGTTCATCACGACGCATTGCACCGTTTTGAACTCTTTGTTGGCTGCTTTGTTGGTGCTATCACCTTCACGGCCTCGGTCTTTGCTTATGGCAAATTGGCCGCGAAAAAGTGGGCGAAATCGGTTAGCGGCGTTTGGGTGAAACCACTGCAAGCTATCTTGTTCTTGGGCATGGTTGGCTTTGGCATGGTGTATTTCCGCACTGAAGATCTCAACGCCTTCTACGCCATGACAGCCTTAGCATTGGCATTTGGCCTTATCTGGATCGCCCCCATCGGCGGTGGCGATATGCCTGTGGTGGTATCGCTGCTGAACTCGTTTTCGGGTTGGGCTGCTGCCGGTATCGGCTTCACACTGAACAACCCAATGCTGATCATCGCTGGTTCGCTAGTGGGTTCGTCAGGTGCCATTCTCTCCTACGTCATGTGTAATGCCATGAACCGTTCGCTACTGAACGTGCTCTTCGGCGGCTTCGGTACTACAGCAGTTGCTGCTGCTAGCGGCGATGGCACAGAGAAGACACACAAGTCTGGTTCGGCTGAAGATGCGGCATTCATGATGGCTAATGCTGATTCTGTTGTCATTGTGCCTGGTTATGGCTTGGCTCAAGCGCGTGCGCAAAACGCCGTGAAAGAACTAGCAACGGTGCTGAAAGAGCAGGGCGTGAAAGTGCGCTATGCCATTCACCCGGTTGCAGGCCGTATGCCTGGCCACATGAACGTGCTGTTGGCAGAAGCCGATGTGCCATACGAAGACGTGTGCGAGATGGACGAAATCAATAGCGATTTCGCCTCTACCGACGTAGTTCTGGTCATTGGCGCTAACGATGTGGTTAACCCCGCAGCGAAAGATGACCCAGCATCACCGATCTACGGCATGCCAATTTTGGAAGCTAGCCGTGCGCGCACCGTGATGGTGATTAAGCGTTCGATGGCAACAGGCTATGCTGGCCTTGATAACGACCTGTTCTATCTAGACAAAACCATGATGGTGTTTGGCGATGCCAAAAAAGTCTTGGAAGAAATGGTTAAAGGCGTTACCGGCGGCGGTCACTAATTCATTTGAGTTAGTCCCCGCGGGATGTTGAAAAAAACCACGGCCCATGCCGTGGTTTTTTTTGCTCTCGATTTGCCTAGACGACTGGAGTTACAAAAATACTCAGTATTTTTCATACCCCCTAAACGGGGGATTGTCGGCTCACTAGCGCTAAAATTATATTTGCCTTGAATTAAATATAAAGGCTGAGCCTCCATGAAAAAACTACTCATAGCCGCTACTGTAGCGGCTAGCTGCTACGCACCAATGGCAATGGCTGGCTGGGGCGATTTGCTCAGCGCCGCTGCGAATATCGCCAATCAAAGCGCTGGCAATAACGCTGGTAATGAGCAAGCAGCCGCTGCTATTGCTGCCGCTGCAGCCAACTTAAACGCCTATGGCACTGTGGCCGCTAACCCAGCAACCATCCAGCAAGGTCTTGCCCAAGCCCTAGCAAACCAAGCTCAGGCCAATGGTCAGACGCTGACACCAGCTCAGCAAAAAGCGCTAGTAGCTGCCTATGCGCAAGCCGCTGCTAATGCTCAAGGCCAAGCAGCGGCATTGACGGCACTTCAGCAGCAGCAGTTGATTAAGCAGGGCATGACTCCCGCACAGGTGCAGGCCTATGCTCAGCTACAAGGTGTGACGCCAGAGCAGCTGCAAGCGCTCGCGCAAGCACAGGTCAACGCCATGACACCTGCGCAACGCAAACAGTATCAAGCAGCCCAGGCGCAGGCTTTGGCTCAAGCACAACAGCAAATTCAAGCACAACAAGTAGCAGCTGGCCCTTGTCAGGCGTCAGCTACATCAAAAACCGGTGGCTTAGGTGGCATGTTCGGCAAAATGGCCGGCGGCATGTTGAAGTCGGGCCTAGTGCCAGGCATGTCGGCTGAAGCAGCGGCAACTGCTGCATCGGTGGCTGAAAGCGCCGGAGCAATGGCCGACTGCGTACCCCAGTAAACGTTAAGCAATAAGTGTTAAGTCCGCACCTTGCGACGCAGCAGCTGCGCAAGGGCGGTACTCACCGCGAGCAAACCCATGCTCGCGGTCACCGTTACCAAAGAGCCATAGCCGCTACAATTTAGCGATGCGCTGCCGCACATATCTGGCGGCGTGCTTATCGGCTCATCTGAATAAATACAGCTAATACCAAATACTTTGCCAGCCTCGAGAGGGTAGCCATGATGCTTGCGCAGGCGTTTGCGTAAACGCGCGAGCAGTGGATCTTGCTCAGTGAGCGCTAGGTCGGCCATATGCAAACGCGTAGGATCCATTTTGCCGCCAGCGGCACCGCAAACCACCAATACATTGCGATGACGGCGTGCATGTAGCGCTAGTGTGAGTTTGGCTTTTGCATCATCGCAGCAATCTAAAATGATGTCGGGCTGTGGCGTGAGAATATCCAGCGCATTTTCCCGCGTCAGAAAATCATCAACCACTCGCACTTGGCAGCGCGGATTAATATCTCGTACGCGCTCAGCCAAAACTTCGGCTTTGCCACGGCCAAAGGTTGATGTCATGGCTGGAAGCTGGCGATTCACATTGGATGCAACCAACACATCAAGATCAACTAGCGTGAGCTGGCCGATGCCATTGCGAGCAAGTGCTTCTAATGCCCAAGAGCCAACGCCGCCAAGGCCGACTACTACGGCATGGCTATTTTGGAAGCGCTCAAGTGCGACGTCGCCATAGACTCGCGCCACGCCAGCAAAGCGGCGCTGGTGATCGTCATCAATAAGGGGGTCTAGCGTAGGGGTAGGCTCGGTCATAAATCGGGGTGCGCAAGCGGATTATTGTAGGCTCGCAGGCAATGGGCAGCTGAGCAAGTAAGGGTCAAATAGCTGGCCTGCATAGAGCCGGCCATCGAAGGATTGTACGCTGCTAATGGCACTAATTCGTTCGCCGCTATCTGTAAAAATAACGCGACTGGCACCCGTGGTGGGATTGATAGCATAAATTTTGGTTGGCGATTGCGACGCAGGGCGCTGCCAATGCAAGCCAAGACCTATGAGTGATGGGTAGGCACTGCTGAGCAGGTCGCCATTGCTCGCAACGCTGAGGCCGTCGAGTAACGATAGTGCTGTCACGCTGGTGCGCTCGCTAAGCTGGCCATCTTTGCCACGCTTGAAGCGCACTAAACCCTCGCCCAATGTTTGCGTGACCCAAAGATTATCACCGCGAATAGCCACGCCATTGGCGATGGCAAATTGACCAGCGGCGACGCGCCAGCCTTCGCCTGGGCGATACATCACCACGGTAGCTTTGCGCTGTAAAAATAGCCACTCGACGATGCTGGCACCATTGGCGCGCTCGTTGGTGACATAAAGTGTGCCATCGGGCGCGATGGCGATATCGTTGGGCGCACTCAGTAGCGGAGAGGTGAGCAGCTCGTGAAAGCGTAGCTGATCGTCAAGCACTTCATAGACTGCGATGCTGTGCTGATCGCTGATTAAGTCACGATCGTGGCTGATGACATACAGCCACCAACGACTGTCAACGTGTCGAAGCGCCATGCCTTGAGGGCGAAATCGAAATTTTTCGGGCTCGCCGACGCGTGGCAAGACCACCATGGCATTCATGCTTGGCGTATAAGCGTAGATCTCGCCAGTGCGTGCAAAATGTCGACGATCGTGACTAGAAATTAAGAGTCGCGGCGTATCTAAAGCCTGCGAGATGACCTTGTCGGGCCCCGGGCCTGTGCCAATCAGCTGGCATTGCGCAATGTTCAGCTCCACGGCAGCACTCGTCGTGGCGTGACTCATTGGCGCTAGCATTAAGCTGACCCAGAGCAAGTGCTGGGTCAGATGGCGCAGGGTAGGTGTCATCGGCAGGGCCTTAATCAAGCAAGCAGATGGCTCAATACGCCATAATTTACTGAGCGTCGGGCTTTTCTGCTAGCTCTTGCAGACGAGCGGCTTTTAACTCAATCAGCTGTTGCGCATCTTTGCTCTGCTGCTCTAGGTCAGCAATGCGCGACTCCAGCTCATCATTTTCGGCCTTTAGGGCGTCTACCGACTCCTGCGTTAGCACTAAGGCCTCAGCAGAAGTGGCATTTTCCGGCATGGCCAATGGCTCTTGCTTGCCAGTCGTGAGCGCTGATTCAGCGTTTACTTCAGCATCGTTTGCCGCTGGCTGACTGGCTTGCCACCAGCGCCAGCCAGAAAACACCACAATGATCGTTAACGCTAGAATAATCAGCCGTTTCATAGGACCTACCAGGCTAGTGCGCCACCGGTTTGATACTCGGTGACACGGGTTTCAAAGAAGTTCTTTTCCTTGCGCAAGTCCATGATTTCGGACATCCACGGGAAAGGGTTTTTAACGCCCGGGAACTGTTCAGCTAACCCTAACTGCATTAAGCGACGGTTGGCAATGTATTGCAGATACTCTTCCATCATCGCAGCGTTCATGCCGAGCACGCCACGCGGCATGGTGTCGCGGGCATATTCGACTTCGAGCTGAGTGCCTTCCAAGATCATTTGCGTGGCTTCCTGTTGGAAAGCCTTGGTCCACAACTGTGGGTTTTCGTTTTTGATTTGGTTGATGACATCGATGCCGAAGTTCACGTGCATGGATTCATCGCGCAGGATGTATTGGAACTGCTCAGCGACACCGGTCATTTTATTGCGGCGACCCATGGAGAGAATCTGGGTAAAGCCACAGTAGAAGAAGGTGCCTTCGAGCACGCAGTAGAACGCAATCAGATTGCGCAATAAGCGTTGATCATTCTCAATAGTGCCGGTTTTGAAGCTTGGATCACTGAGATTTTGCGTGTACTTCAAGCCCCATGCCGCTTTACGCGCCACACTCGGTACTTCGCGATACATATTGAAGACTTCGCCCTCATCGATGCCCAGCGACTGAATGCAGTACTGGTAAGCATGGGTGTGGATGGCCTCTTCAAAAGCTTGGCGTAGCAAGTATTGGCGGCATTCTGGGTTGGTGATGTGGCGATAGAGTGCCAGCACCAAGTTATTCGCCACCAGTGAGTCGGCGGTGGAGAAAAAGCCCAATGAGCGCATGACGATTAGGCGCTCGTCATCGGTTAGTTGGCCATCGCCAGATTTCCACATGGACACGTCTTTCGACATGTTCACTTCTTGTGGCATCCAGTGGTTGGCGCAGCCATCGAGATATTTTTGCCATGCCCATTCGTATTTGAATGGTACGAGCTGGTTAAGGTCAGCACGGCAGTTGATCATGCGTTTGTCATCGACGCGAATGCGCTCGGCACCCATTTCCAGGTCTTCTAGGCCGGGAGCGGGGTCGAGTGCAGCCAAGGCCGCCGCAGCGCGCTCGTGAGCAGAGCCCTCTACGGCGTCTCGGGCGTCATTGCTGACGCGAGTGATGGCCTCTGTGATGATGGCAGCAGGTGCCTCAAGTCCACGAGGGGCAGATCCGGCTGCAGATGGCGCAGCAGAAACCACTGCCTCTGTCGGCGCACTTGCTGGGTTCGCAGCTGGCGTCTCAGTTCTTTTCGACGGAATCGGTGCTGGCGCATTGGGCTTCTCGTCCGCATTAAAATCATCCCAACTAATCATATTCTATCTCCTAGAGCCTACGCCTTATTGACAGGCTTCGCAGTCTGGATTGTCGATCGAGCAGGCCAGTGGTACTGGTGCTGCGACGACCATGTCTTCAATTTGTGCTTTTACCGCGTTCAGCGCGCCGTCGGAAACCGTCGATTTCTCTGTCGCTGTGGCGCCAATGGCACGGAGGTAATACGTGGTTTTTAGGCCGCGATACCACGCCATACGGTAGGTAATGTCGAGTTTTTTGCCCGATGCTTCAGCCAAGTACAAGTTCAGTGATTGCGCTTGGTCAATCCATTTCTGGCGGCGCGAACCGGCATCGACTAACCAGCGCGGTTCGATCTCAAACGCGGTGGCATAAATCGCTTTCATGTCGGCAGGCACGCGCTCGAGTTTCTGCACCGAACCTTCGTAATACTTCAGGTCGTTGACCATCACTGTATCCCATAGGCCACGTGCTTTCAGCTCATGCACCAAGTAGGGGTTAACTACGGTGAACTCGCCCGACAGGTTCGATTTCACATAAAGGTTTTGGTAGGTCGGCTCGATCGATTGCGAGACGCCGCAAATATTCGAAATCGTTGCCGTTGGCGCAATCGCCATGACGTTGGAGTTGCGCATACCGACGGTTTTTACTTGATCGCGCAATGTTGCCCAGTCCAGCGTTTGGCTGAAATCGACTTCAACATATTGTGCGCCGCGATGCTCAGCGAGTGCCCATAGCGAGTCGATAGGCAATACACCACGGCTCCATAGTGAGCCTTCGAATGTCGAGTAGCGGCCACGTTCGCCGGCTAGCTCGCAAGAAGCTTCGATGGCGTAGTAGCTGATGGCTTCCATTGAACGGTCGGCAAAAGTTACGGCGTCATCGCTAGCATAGGCCAGTTTCTGCTTATACAGCGCATCTTGGAAGCCCATGATGCCCATGCCGACGGGGCGATGGCGCATGTTTGAGGTGCGTGCAGCTTCAACGGCGTAGTAGTTGATGTCGATCACGTTATCGAGCATACGCACAGCAGTACGCACGGTGCGGCGCAGTTTGTCTTGGTCTAGGCCGGTTTCGGATACGTGGTTTACCAAGTTTACCGAGCCTAGGTTACAGACCGCGATTTCATCTTTGCTAGTGTTTAGCGTGATCTCGGTGCACAGGTTTGACGAGTGCACGACACCGACGTGTTGCTGCGGCGAGCGCAGATTGCAGACATCTTTGAAAGTGATCCAAGGATGGCCTGTTTCAAACAGCATCGAGAGCATTTTGCGCCATAAATCTTGCGCTTGAATGCGTTTGTACAGGCGCATTTGGCCGTTGTCGCACATGCGCTCATATTCGGTGTAGCGCTGTTCGAAGGGCTTGCCGTACAGATCATGCAGATCGGGCACATCAGATGGCGAGAACAGAGTCCATTGGCCGCCATCGAAGACGCGCTTCATGAACAGGTCGGGCACCCAGTTGGCGGTATTCATGTCGTGTGTACGACGACGATCATCGCCGGTGTTTTTACGCAGCTCGACAAACTCTTCGATGTCTAAGTGCCAGGTTTCTAAATAAGCACAGACCGCACCTTTGCGTTTGCCGCCTTGGTTCACTGCCACAGCGGTGTCGTTGGCGACTTTCAGGAATGGCACGACGCCTTGTGACTTGCCATTGGTGCCTTTGATGTAGGCGCCGAGTGCGCGCACGGGCGTCCAGTCGTTGCCTAGACCACCGGCCCATTTCGACAGCATGGCGTTATCTTGGATGGCGCCATAGATGCCGTGCAGGTCATCGGGAATCGTGGTCAGGTAGCAGCTGGAAAGCTGCGGACGCAGGGTGCCGGCGTTGAATAGAGTTGGTGTTGATGCCATGTAGTCGAAGCTGGACATCAAGTCATAGAACTCGATGACGCGGGCTTCACGATCACCCGGCTCTTGCATGGCTAGGCCCATGGCGACGCGCATAAAGAAAATTTGCGGCAGCTCGAAACGGACGTCATTGCTATGCAAGAAGTAGCGGTCGTATAGCGTTTGCAGGCCAAGATAAGTGAATTGGAAGTCACGATCTGGCTTCAGGGCTGCGCCTAAGCGCGCCATGTCGTAGTCGGCCAGTTTAGGGTCGAGTAGTTCTAACTCAATGCCGCGATTGATGTAGATCGGCAGTGCGTGCGGGTAGTACTGAGTCATCTCGCCTTGTGATGCCAGCTCAGCAATGCCCATAAACGACAAGCCTTCGCTGCGCAGATGATCGAGCAGTAGACGGGCGGTAACGTAGGTGTAGTTGGGCTCTTGCTCGATCATCACGCGGGCGCACATGACTAAAACGTTGTTGATGTCAGTTTCTGCGGCACCGTCGTAGAGGTTGCGCAGAGTGTCTTCAACAATGGCTTTCGATTCGACACCGCTCAGGCCTTCGCAGGCGTTGACCACTAAGGCTTCGAGGCGACCAAGATCGAGCAGATGACGGCTGCCATCGGCCTTTAGCACGTGCAGTGTCGGGTGATGACGTGTCGACGCAGGTGTTTCGATATCGCGGGCGCGGGCGCGCTCATCGCGGTAGAGCACATAGGCGCGAGCAATTTTTTGCTCACCGGAGCGCATCAAAGACAGTTCAACTTGGTCTTGGATTTCTTCGATATGAACCATGCCGCCGCTGGGCATGCGGCGCTTAAACGTGGCCGAAACCAATGTGGTGAGCTGAGCCACGGTTTCATGAATACGGCTGGAGTTGGCTGCTGCCGAACCTTCAATGGCTAAAAAAGCCTTGCTGATGGCTAGCGCGATTTTGTTGTCGTCATAGCTGACCACAGTGCCATTGCGTTTAATAACACGCAGTTGGCCTGGCGCAGTGCCGGCAGTGGGCGTTGTCGGAGTAGTTGGCGTTTGCGTGGTGGCTTCGGCGAAAATGTCTGCTTGCATAGATTCCTCGGCAACAGGACACAGTGTGTGGCCTGAATAAAGACAGTGATGGCGACTGTCGAACACTAGATATTGTGGTTGTTGAGTTCAGCATTTAGGTGGCTGATGTGCAAGTTGGCGAGTGGGCAGCCTCTTGCACTTGGTGTGTATAAGACCGCGTATGCGCATATCATGTCCAGCGTTTTTTAAGAAAAAATCGCTATATATAGTGTTTATATATGTGGATGACACACTAGATGGTGTGTTTTGCTGAGTTCTCTGAGCGCCAAATCTGTGGATAAGTTGTGCATAGCTTGCGGGTATCCCTTGGGATAACTTAACTTTGGTCGAAATATTAGTGACTTAGCTCAAAACACTAGATATTGTGTTTTGAGCTGTTTCGCAACTCGATAAATTGTTCTATCACTAGCCGCAGTGTTCGTTGCGTTGCAGTATATGAATGTTTACAAAACCGTATAAACTGCAACATGAGCCACTTGCTTTGTCGCGCAGTGGCAGTAACACGCGTGTTTTAGTTAACACATAAGAAGAATAGGGAGCATGGCATGGCATCTCACGAAGCGCCGCCGAAGATTTTGATTGTAGAAGACGACCAGCGCTTAGCAGAGCTGACTCAGGAATACCTGATCCGTAATGGCTTGGAAGTGAGTATTGAAGGTGATGGCCAGCGTGCTATTCGCCGCATCATTGATGAGCAGCCCGACCTCGTTGTGCTCGATGTTATGTTGCCTGGCGCCGATGGCCTGACTGTTTGTCGCGAAGTGCGCGGCCAGTTTAATAAGCCGATCATTATGCTAACGGCACGTACTGACGATATGGATCAAGTCTTGGGCTTGGAAATGGGCGCGGATGATTACGTGCCTAAGCCTGTGCAGCCTCGTGTATTGCTGGCGCGTATTCGTGCGCAACTACGCCGTGGTGAGAGCACTGAATCGACAGCGCAGCGCATTAGCTTTGGTGAGCTGATCATCGACAATGGTGCACGTTCGGTAACATTGGCTGGCGAATTAGTTGACTTCACTAGCGCCGAATATGACCTGCTCTGGCTGCTAGCTTCTAGTGCTGGCAAAACATTGTCGCGCGAAGATATCTTCTCGAAATTACGCGGCATTGAGTATGACGGCCAAGATCGTTCAATCGACGTCCGTATCTCGCGTATTCGTCCAAAAATTGGCGATGACCCCGATAGCCCGCGCATTATTAAAACTGTGCGCAGCAAGGGTTATCTCTTTGTGAAGGATGGTGGCAACGCCTAATGCTGCGAGCCTTTCGCACTAAGAGCATCTTTGTCGGGATTTACGGCGGCATCTTGTTGACGGTGGTGGCAGTTAGCTTCCTCACCTATATCACGATGCACTGGATGAATAATCAGCGTGCGCAAGAATATACCGAGCGTATGTCGACAGCGGTGTTTCACATCACGGCAATTGCTGTAGC
>Ga0114915_1000580_pt1 | contig 16564 bp, 19 predicted proteins | sample MalvirAntarct_55_FD_87288 | JGI IMG/M metagenome (GOLD analysis project Ga0114915, IMG submission 87288) | Marine viral communities from the Global Malaspina Expedition - Malaspina viral metaG Antarct_55 | ecosystem: Environmental > Aquatic > Marine > Oceanic | place: South Georgia Island...
ACAAAAACATTATTACTTGTAAAATATAAGGTTTTACCATTATCGTCTGAACCTGAAATAACAGTTTGACCTGATGTTGCAGTATAGAGATATGATGTTATTCCTGCGGTTATTGAGCCTGATCTAGAAAGTATATATGCGCTATCTACGATAGTAGATATAGGATATCTGGCAATCACATATGCGCTATCAACAGCCGCGGATATAGATGCTCTGGCAATCACATATGCACTATCAACTGTTGAGGATATAGTAGATGTAACATAAGCTTCGGAAGCAAAATCTACCTCTGCTTTTTCTGGAGCACCATCAGAATCTTTTTGTTCTTTAATTTTAAGTTTGCCGCCAGATTGCGCTGTGAGTATAACTTTGGTCTCTCCAGTACCAATTTTTAGAGCAGGCATTTCGATACCATCTGGTCCAGCAGATATACTGCCGCTATCGCCTAAATAAAGTGTGTTGCCACTAACATATAGTGAACGTATTTTATAGTCGGAATGTCCTAAGTCATATGCACTATCTACAGCTGGTCTTAAATGTGTGTTTAATTTTCCTGCGCCTAATTCCGCAAGATTTCTAGACTTACCCATTTAGCATTTCCATCTTTTCAAAGACATAGCTTTTCTTGTCGGCTTTCCATCTTTATCTTTCATAGGACCTTTTACGCCACTCATTCTAGCACAAAACGATTTTCTTCTACCAGCAGCTTTTGATCCAGGTTTAACTGTACCTGTGACTGCTGTTTTCAAATTACCGCCAGTTTTTCTATTAACAGCATCAACGCCTTTTTGTGTCATGCCAGCGCCACTTTCAGTAGAGCGATAATGACCTTTACCTTCTATAAATTGTCTAAAACTTTTCATTTGTTTTTCTTATCCATATATGCTGCAATAGCCATTTCTTTACGTTTTTTAGCGTCTGCGCTTTTAAATTGAGGAGCATCTGAAGTTTCAAAATCTTTTATCCAAGCAGACATTCCGTCAGATACAGATAATTTTTCTTCGATATTAAAACTTTCTGTTTGCCTTTTCAGTCTATCTTGTCTTAATTTTTTCGTTCTTTCATCTCTTTTCATAGCAGATGCTTTCATTCTGTCGTGTGCAACTGCCAATCTTTCTCTTTCTTGCGATATCTTATCGCTAACATCGTCCATGGCTGGACCCTCTTTCACGTCCGCACTAGGTATATATTTTTTCTCTGCGTGTTTACGATAAGAGTCTGTGCCTATTTCTTGAGCTTCTACTATAGGTTCTTGTTCAAAATCTTCACTAACTTTTTTGCCTTTAGAATCGTATTTGCCCAGTTCCATGACCATTTCTTTCGCATGCCACTGTGGGCTGTATGTTTCATGCCATTCCCAATCGCGTGTGCTTTTATTCCATTCCATAACTTTCCATTCACTTGCATGGCGCTCATTTTGATCGTATTGTTTCTCAATTTGAAACCGCCGGCCAGTAGAGAATGTAATTTCTTTTTCTCCATTAGGACCAGATTTTTTCCACTTTGGCGGTGCAACTTTTTTAACTGCTTCATTAAGTGATTCAACAGAATCTAACCATTTTCGAACAGTAGAGCCATCTTCTTTTTCAAGAATGAGATAATTTGATCCTCTAGATTTTATTAGTGCTTTTTCTTGAATATCTTTTATATTAACAAATTCACCTTCGTTGAAAAGCAAGCGAGCTGCAAACTGCTCACGGGTTGCCGACACAGTAGCCAACTGAATATGCGTTTTAAAATCTTTTTTCTCTTTAAGACCTAAACCAGATCTAACTGCATTAAACAAACCTTTTGCATCTTTATCAGACATGCGGTCTGGAAGACCTTGGCTAAATTTTGTAAAATCATTAGATGCTGCATATTTTCTCTGTTTTGTTGCAGATGCACCTGCAGCGCCCTCTGAATCAGCGTCTCTTTGTCCTGCAGAAACAACCGAGATAGATTTAAAATTGTAGAATCCATGTCTACCTTCTTTCCCGTTATATTTATTCAGAATGCCTTTAAATTCATCTACTCTATCTGATCCTACAACCATAACAATTTGTTTATAACCGTCATCGAATAAGGAAGATGTTGCTTGAAAAACATTTTTAATATCTTTGTTTAATATCACACTTCTAGAATGCTTAGGAAACATCTTTCTAACAAATTTAACTTTATCTGTATATTTAAGTGGATTTTTCTTATCATCACTTGAATGTGAGAGAAAAATTTTATATGGATTTTTACCAGATGCCTTTGATAAAGCGTCTAATAGTAATCCATGACCAATTGTAGGAGGGTTCATTCTACCAAAAGTAAAATAAACAATCTTTTGATCCTCGACCAAATAATCCTTGAATGATGAAAAAGAAGTCATTACTTACTGGTGCCTTTGTTTCTACTTGCTCTTCTGGCAATTTCAGTTTTACGCATTTTAGGAAGTAATTTTTGCGCGACTCTCGAAATCTTTGTTGCAAATGCAGGCTTTTCTAATTTCTTTTCAAGTTCTTTTTTTCTTGCAGGTGATAATTCACCCTTAGACATTCCTTTTGTCATTTTACTTAGAATTGCACTTCTTGCAGCCTTTCTAGCTCGTTTGGCTAGAACATCTTTAGATGCAGTGCGCTTAGATGCTTTAAGTCTACCACGGGCTAGTTTAGATTTGTTTCTTTTCATCTGTCTTCCACGGGCCATGCGTTGTTGCATGTTAAGTGCCTCGTCTATTTCAGTATCTAAAAATGCAGATTCGTCTAACTTTTCATGTGACCATCCAGCAGCTTTTAGTTTTAGGTGCATAGCATGTGTATTTGCTTTTTGCTCTTTGCCATCTTTATACATTAAATGTGGTTTAAAGTCTGTGCTTTCGTTAAAATCTGCAAATTTTTTCATTTCTATCTTCCTGCGTTATCCCAGCCCTTTAGTATTTCAGGCGAAAAGTTATTATACGAAAATTCCATTCTATCGACAATTTTAACGGCATCTTTACCTAATGTATCTATAGCAACATAGCCTTCTTCGCCAGTCACTCTGAAGCCGTCTTTAGTCATAACAAATGTATCAATTTTCTTTACTCTATTGAGTATATTTATAAGTTTTAATTTGACAACAACTATCAATTTTTGTAGCTCGAACATCTTTTCAAGGTTCGATTTATTACCTTTAGAGAAAAAAGACAACAATTCATCACGTTTTGTTACTTGAGCCTGTTTGCCCTTATCTGTTTTTCTAGAATCTATTTCTTTTTGAAATCTCGCTGTTTGCCATTTAATCAAGTTTTCTACATGCTTTCTAGTGTCTCCAATAACTTCGCCTTTGCGAACATATGTGTTATTAAAAGTTTCTATAGACTGAGCAAGAGCAGGATTATTCTCTAACTGCTTTAGTGTGGTAGAAGATATTTGATTGAATAGTTTTCCTATTGAAGTGAGGTTTTTGTTTACTTCCTCTGTATCTTTACTTGACATTGTAACGTCTGTCAAATCTCTAAGCATAGCATCTTGTGACCAGACGTTAGTAGATTTTTTAAATTTTGATATATCAACTCCATAAGATGCCTTCATATTTTCAAATGAATTGCCTGTATATGTCGTATGCCAAACGATGCCTATTTTAGAAGCATTTATGTCTTTTGCTGCTTGTGAGTCCGCGTCCACCGCATAAACAATCGTATTAGGATGAAAAGTGACATATTTTTTTCCTTCTATTGTTTTGGTCGATAAATCCGATTTTGAGTAGAGGAAATCCCCTTGAATAACTCCTTTAATTCCCAGTGCTGATGTGTACTGGAATGCTTCTTGGAGTTTAGTGTTGAGGTCCCCAGAAGTATCAGCATCAATATCATCTGAAGATTTATACACTTTAGGATTTTTGTTGAAGATACCTTTCTTGGCAACAAAAAAGCTGTTATCACTCGGATCAATACCAGCAAATACAGCAGGAGCACCGTCCCATTTAACACTTAGTTTTCCTTTCTTAACGCCACCAAGCATATCCCTTAATCCAATAAGAGCAAAGATTGCTTCGCGTGTACCTTTTACACCACCATAAATCACTTTATCTTCTATATGAGTCATATGAGTATTTTTTTGCTCGACAATATAACTTTTAAACGTGATCATTAAATCTTTCCTATATTGAGACTACTAATGTATTTATATAAAAAAAAGCCCCGATAAATCGAGGCTTCTTTGATCAAGCTTTGTATAAAGCTTTAATATTTCTAATATTAGGAATTCCTATGCCAAAACCCCAAAGAAAATGCTCAAGGTCTTGGTCATAATCGACATTAACTTCCTCTGCATCTGCTAACCATTCAAGCGCGGTTTTCCAATCAATACCAAAACTATCCATTTGAGTTTTCAGAAGGGCTCGAAACTCACCTAAGCAATGCTCCTCATTGACCAAATCCAAAGCCTCGTTTTCACGAAGTTCTTCACAGAGGTCGTCAAAGATTACCTGCTTTTCGGCATCTGTGCGAGAGTTAAAATCGTCAAACCAAGCACCCCGTGGGCGAAAGCCACGAGCATCTTTGTGAAGATCGGAGATGAGGTCAAATGAGTTTATTTGTGACATGGTATTGTCCTTTCGAGACAGTGTGATTCTTTTTCTATAATTAAAGTATCACACTTTTACCACGTTGTCAACTACTATTTATCATTTTTTGCTTTAATTCTTTATGAATTGTATCCAACTCTTTATATTTTTTCTCAAACGGCACACGTTTCTTTTTTACATCCTCGCGTGTTCCGTATGTTAAGGAAATAGCATCGTCTACAAATCTCAAAACTTTAAGACGTTCTACATTGTCCATTTTCTTAAATTCTGTTTTGCTAATTGAATCTGTGACGGCAAGTGCCATATCATAAGAAATCATCATATCTAACATAATCTATCCTTTACGCCATTCTAATTCCAAGAGGAAACTTACGTCTAACAGATTGCCTTGTTGTCACGGTAGAGACTTGTTTAAATTGAGTATTTGTTCCGTGAAAACGATATGCGCCTTTTTGTTTCGATGATTTGCTCTTAAAATTCGTATCAATTGTATTGCCAAGATGATTTTCTGTGATTGTATCTATTTCCGATTGAAGTTTTACTGTGTCGTGCATATCCTTCAGAATATCATCACGCTTTTCAATATATTCAGATGCTTTTACGGCAGTCTCAACGTCTGCGATAACTCCGTCAATTTGTTTTAGTGCCATTTTAAATCTCCGTTTTTAAAATCATTGTAATTATAACATATTCTTTTGTATATGCATTTGTCAAAATCTTGATAGCCAGCGGGCAATAGGCTCACAAAACGGTAGCAATGCAACAGCCATAAGTAAGTTGACTCCGGTATGAGCCATAGCTATTCTTAGTGTATCGCCTTTTGGCATTCCATCTGACACTAATATTCCTGCAAGCCAGATTGTTCCTGTTGTTCCAATGTTGGCTCCTAGAACAGCGGCGATTGCTGCTGGTAATGGTACTGCTCCAGAAGCAACTAATGCAATAATAGCTGTAGTTGATAATGAGGATGATTGCCAAAGCAGAGTCATAATTATGCCGCCAAAAAACATATATATGGGACTATGCGTAAAAAACGAAAGGTGGTCCATATTGCCCATGGATTTCATTCCGCCTGAAAACATTTTAAGTCCTATATAGAATACAACTAAACCTAAGAGTGTAGTTATGATAGGGTTTCCTAATTCCATTTTGCCAACCTTTTTTGTAAGTTTTTTTGTAAATTTAGATGCTTTCATGCATTAAAGCCTTTTTTCCATTAGTTTTGCAACATCTGCCATTCTACATGCAAATGCCCATTCATTATCATACCAGCAAAATACTCGCACTAGATTACCTACAACTTTAGTTTGTTGCGGTGCAAAAATGCAAGATTCTTCTGTATGATTAAAGTCGATACTTACCTTCGGCTGTTCATCATATGATATGACACCTTTCATGTATGTTTCGGATGCTTCACGGATCATGTAGTTTATATTTTTTATATCAAGAGTATCTAGTGTTCCTTTATCAACTTGCATTGTAAGATCAATCGCACTTACGTTTGGAGTAGGTACCCGAATTGCGGTGCCATCTAATTTTCCTTTCATGCTGGGTATGACTTGACTTATTGCCTTGGCTGCGCCTGTTGTAGTTGGTATCATACTCATTTGTGCAGCACGACCTCGATACAGATCCTCGTGTCTCCTATCAAGCGTAGGCTGATCTCCAGTATAACTATGAATTGTAGTCATAATTCCTGAGTGGATGTTTAAGAAGTTATCAAATACTTTGACGATTGGTGCAAGACAGTTTGTTGTACAAGAGCCGTTGGATATAATCTTATCGACGGCTAATAAGTCTTTATTATTTACCCCATACACTATGGTTTTGTCTACATTTTTTGCAGGTGCAGAGATTAAAACTTTTTTTGCGCCTGCTTTAATATGCGCTCTACATTCATCGCCGTCATTAAAATTGCCAGTACATTCTAACACAATATCAACATCTGACCAATCAAGTTCTCTGAGGTATCGCGTGTTTTGAAATTGAATTGGAACATGATTGCCTACGCTCATAAATTGACCGTCAGTAGAAATTTTTTCGTTTAGTCTGCCATGGACGCTATCATACTTGAGTAAGTGTGCATTACTTTCTAATGAACCACTTGCGTTGATTTTAACGACTCTCATATCTATACGGGATTCCAAAATGTATCTGAGCGCGGATCTACCTATTCGACCGAAGCCGTTAATTCCAATTTTTAACGTCATACTAATTCCTCTAACAATCTCTTTCGCTATTATATAGTCGGGTTGAAAAGCTGACTTTCATTGATAAGGATATCATAGAACGCTTTAAATGTGTTTCTACAAGATTCAGATTCTAGTTCTACGGAGTAGAATCTTCTCCAGCCAGATTTTCTATCGGCAACCCATGCCGCACTACTTGTGATCGTGCTTTGTTTCCGTTCAGTTAGACGGTTCACTTCGTCGGAGAGCAACTCCTGGACTATCTAGGTAACTAGCCTAGTGGGGCAAATGATGGGAGAGAAAATAATCTCTCCCAAATTCTTTTATGATGCGTTAGCAAGCTCAACAGCTTTTTCTGCAGCTTTTACTTTGCGAGTTTGATTGATGCCGAACCACTGACTATGTAGACGATTTTCAGCATTGCGACCTTGGAGGTGATCTGTAACATATGTTACGCTATTCAATGCACTCCACCAAGTCCCTGGTGCAAATTCTGCGCCGGGCTGAGTTTCTAGAACATCGTAGCAGAGTTTTGCGTTCCGCGAGAGATCAGCAAGCTTGTCTACTTGCGTCTGTTCTTTAGTGCGAGAAGTATTAGGAAATACATCGTTATAGAACTGGATCAAGCTATCAGCAGTAACACGCTTAGAACCCAAGAATTGCGCCATTTCTTTGTATTTGGCAAATTTATCAGATGCAATGCCCAATGTTGTTTTTACATTAGCTGCATTGAATACTGCGCGGTGACCAACCTTTGCTGAATTTTTTGCGCCCTGTTCAAGTGACATTGTAAGAGTGTTATTGCAAACAACACGAACTGGAGTGAAACGAACATCGATAGATTTCCCATACTGATGTGGATTACTGAAAAGCAAGAATGATTCAACAGTATCTTCTCCGAATACGTCAAAAGATTCTTTTACTTTTGCTAGTGCCCATGTGATCTGACCACCCTTAAGGCTTCCTGCTGTATGCATTTCCATGTCACCAGCAGCGACATATTCCGCAAAGAAATCAAATGCATCTGCATTCTGACAAGGGTTCCAGCCTTCACCAACATTTGTTAGTACTTTGTTATCACTCAGGCGAACTAAAGATTCTTGACCAGTCTTGATTTTCTGACCGGCAATTTCGATAAACGATGGAACTTTTTGTACTTCCCAATCAAGTCCAGCTTTTTGCTGCATTTGCAGTGGTGTCAGGTCATTGCTGACTGGGGTTCCCAGTCCATGCCAAGGAGTATCTCCAGCATACGCCATTTGCGCTACGCCGTCTACAAATTCAAGTTCGTGAGCCATGATGAATCCTTTCAAGTGATTCGTTGTTTTTCATATTATACGTTTATTATAGCATAGTTCTTATCGTTTGTAAAGAACTATTTTCGTTTTATTTAAATTATACAACAAGTGATTTGAAGCCGAACATGCCGACTTCATGGAGTGATCTATCGCCAGATGTAGCTTCAATGACGAATTGATCTCCTACCATTGAACTACGCAAGCCCATATTATCTTCGCGGGTAACTAAAACATCAACATCGTCATTTGCATCATCGCCAATTTTCTTAGACCAACTACCGGTTAGATTGTTAGTCCAACGATATGCATACTCTAACGCAAAATCAAAACCACTGTCGCTTGTATCGTTATAAGGATAATTTACTACCGCAACATGGACTTGATTTTCAACATCACCTGTCTGGCGATTACGTTGTGCGTGATAAACATTGACTTTCATTTTTGAACCCTTTCAAGTGATTCTTTTTCTACAACTAAGGTAACATACTTTACCTAGATTGTCAACCTCTAATTTACATTATTAATGTTGTTACAGCAAAAATACAGACCAGTGTCATGGAAGTGCTGAGGAAATTAACTAGAAGCTTTTTCATTTTTGAACCCTTTCAAGTGATTCTGTTTCTATAACTAATCTAGCATATTTTGCCAGCTTTGTCAAGAGGAAACTATAAATAGATGTGTGATATATTTTATGTTATATTTGATTTAGATTATAGTATCTAACCTCAGGAATTTAAAAATATGATTGATCCACTTACTGCAATTGCCGCAGCATCTGCCGCCTACAATGGCGTAAAAAAAGTGATGGAAGCAGGCAAAGAAATAGAGGATGTTACACAGACTCTAGGAAAATGGTTCGGCGCACTTAATGACATTAATCGTGCCGAGCAGCAAAGAAAAAACCCTCCACTCCATGCAAAATTCGCAGGCAATGCATCTATTGAAGAAGAAGCCTTTGCTATTATTGCACACCAAAAGAAAATGAAAGAACAAGAAAAAGAAATGGCTTTTATGCTGAATATGCGCTTTGGACCTTCTACCTGGGATGAAATGATGCAACTTCGCCGTGATATTAAAAAACAACGTGAGGATACAATTTACGCCGCTGAAGAATTTAAACATGCAATTATTGATGGAGCGATAATGATAGCACTATCTTGTGGAATACTAGGAATGATTTTTAGCGGAGTCTATCTTATTGGAGTTGTACAAACTCCGCCTTGGTGGTAAAATGATACAGGTATTCATGTTAGTACTAATTATGGGAATAGGTGGAGATAGAAAAGAAGTTGGAGAAACTTTATATTTTAAATCAATTCAAGTGTGCAATGCGACTGCTTTTGAATTATCTAAAAGATGGGGTCATTGGTCTCACAGAGATCAGGTAACCGCATATTGTTTACCAAAAGCGGTTGAACCCGATACTCCCTTAATTGACGTTATCGATTAGCAAGCGGATTATCTAACGCTTTAGTTACTAGCGTATTCAAATCATTTTCTAGTCTGCCAAGCTCTTTGTCTATGCCAGATTCCATATTTGTTATTTTGCTGTCAACTTTACTTAGCAAGGCATCAATTTTATCGTCAAATCTATCGGATGCAGCATCTACAGATTTTCTGTTATCATCTTTGCCCTTATCTATCATACCCTCAACTTTGTCGATAGTATTATTTACTTTTGTTTCAAGTCGTGTAATCATGCCTTCTGTTCTCATAATAGAACTTCGAAGTGATCCTGTAGTTTGACTAACATTCTCTTGTGTCTGTGTAACGCTATCTCTAATCGTTTTTATTTGACTTTGGAATGACTCCACAATTGCCCTAGTCGATTCAAGTTCCTCGCGAGTGACAGCCAACTCTTCGGTAATTGCGCTCAAATCTGGCGCCACATATTCTTCGATTTGTTCTTTCATATTTCGATAATCATTATAAAATTCAAACCCTCCCCAAGCACCGCCACCTAATGTACTTAAGGCTGTAATTATCGCAAACATTTTGCCGCCTGTGAATTTTAGTCCTGCAAATTCTACTTCTGCCATTTATCTATTCCTTTAAAATTTAATTTCTTTTCCGACAACTATTCCCACGTTATCGTTTTCTATGCCAGGCATTATAAAAAATGTTCCATATCTCAACCTTACAATCGGCATAATGCCTTTATGATATCCACTTGCAACACCAATTTCCATATCTACGTTATCATCAAGATTAATGTTTGTAGAAGCGAAATAGCTCACTCGTTTTTCGCTGTTATAGAATGCCCCGACATATAAATTTGAATGTGCAAATTTTATGTAAGGATGAAAATCATTATAGTTTTTTTCCATTGCAAAATGTAGCGTTAACGCTAATCCTAAGTCTAACATATTATTTCCTTAAATTTGGATATTGTGAATCTTCCATTATACCGAAGTTGGGATCATTGACAAACCATCTTGCAAATTCATGGTCAACTGTAGGTTTTGGTGGATAAAAATATATATCTGGTACTTTCATTTCTGCATAATAAAAATCAGGCACAAAAGCTATTAAAGCTAATAATTGTGCTTGCATTTTCATTTGATCTTCAATCGTATCAGCATCGTCAATTTTCTCTTTTATTCCCGCAATCTTTATTGCAACTAAATCCTTAATCTTCTTTTTACGACTATCTTTTTTTTCTTTTTCCGTTGGCTCTGGCTTTTCTTCTTTTTTCTCAGGTTTAGTAGCATCTTCCTCAGATTCAACGGCTTTGTCAGTATCTTCGCCCTCATCTACTTCTTTATCCTTTCCATCACCATCTTCAGAGCCAGTATCTTCCCCAGCGTCTTTTTCTTTTCCGTCATTACTCTCGGACTCGCTCGATTCATCATCGGATGATTCTTCACTTTTTCCATCAGTATCGGATCCAGATCCGTCATTCTCTTCTGGCTCGGCTGATTCCGACTTCGGCTCTGGCTCTGGCTCGGATCCAGACTCTCCTTCTCCACTGGAATCTGATTTTCCTTGCTCTGGCTCATCTGCCCTAATAGTTGTTGTTTCAACTGGTCCATCATTTTCCCTTTCTTTTAGCTGCATTTCTATTTCTGCAATTTCCATCTCAATTGATTCCGTAGTTATAGTCGTATCAGGTACCGTCTGATCTATAATAGAGACACTTGACATATCAATAATTTCAGGCATGATAAAAATGGGCACAACAATATCGACTGGCGCTGCGGCTACTGTGACGGCTGCGGTTGCTTGTTCCAAATATTCTTCTACTGATCCCGGCTCAGAAATTTCTCCAGCGTTTGATTCCACTGTAGGAGAAGAATAGTTTGGACAACTTATATCATATTGACCATCTAATTCGCATTGCTGATCGAAATATGCAACTTGATACATTGGACATTGTACGTCATATAGTTGATCATATGTACACTGTTGGTCAAGATATGCAGCTTCATATCCTGGACAAGCAGGAGAATATAGTTCGTCTATCGCACATTGCTGTGTAAGAAATGCAGCGGAATATCCTGGACAGGACATATCGTATAAGGGTGATGCAGCGCAAGCCTTATCGTAAAGATGTTTTGCGTATGCTTCTGCATATCCTTCGCATGTAGGATTATAAAGGGTGTCGAGATTACAAGGATTCGATCTATATGTAAAGCTAGTATCTCCGCTTCTAACTACAGGACCATAATAACCATCATATTTTCCATTGTCAACAGAGGTGATTACAAAACTTACATCACCTAAATGAGAAGGACTATATATTGTACCCTCACCAGTCAAATGATTGAATAACTCTATATCATCCTCTGTTATTTGCCAAACAGCGCCAAATTCGCCTTCTTTTGTCGTTTCGTTAGTACTATGGTCATTTTGGCGATTCCAATGAAACCAAGTATCATAATCGTAAGTTCTTTGTTCAATTATATTATCGTTTGAATCCGTTATAGTAACAACTACGTTTAGGCTATCAAATTGATCTGCGTATTCGCCCGTTGGTTTGAAATTTTCATCTAATCTATTTTCGATATCACTATCACAATAGATTTCTGTGCCGTCTGGTTTGGTTACGTTGAAACAACCATTTATCCATTCCCATCTGTAGTGAATTTTATCAAGACTGATTCCTGATCCAGCGGTGGACAAAGCTTCATTTAAAGCTATGCTTATTGCAAATTGGTCAGAACAAGCACCAAACTGTAAAACTTCTCCAGAACCCCAATTATGTACATCGCCTGTGAGTAAATTTACGTGGGATGATGCCTCACTAAAACAAGCACCGTTCGATATAATTCCATCAGTCAAACTAGCTTCCGGAGATATAGTTGTTGGCGATTCTTGACTGCTAGCCGCCAGCGGCAAACATAAGAAGAACAAGTAAAGCACCGCCGATAACACTTTTGCCAGTGTCCCATTGCCTTTTTTGAACATCTGATTTGGTCTCCGGTACTATAAATTCTGGAATTTTCTTCTTTCCTGTCGGTTTTTTCCATTCAAGCTTTGCATCGTCGCCAATTTTGCCTTCATATGGACAGGGAGTTCCAGCCATTCGCATAGCATCGTGAACCCTCCTATCTTGACATAAAACTGAAACCGCTGCTACTTTCATACCAAAATCGTATAGTGTTTTAGAAATTTTTAATCTTTCGCAATTCTGATCTGTTACAGTTTCTCCGGTTGATATACCTAGAATTTGCGTTTGGACTGCTCCAGAAATTGCAACAGTACACAAGTCTTGAGAACTACCACCAGCACTAGGAGAAATTGCTGAAGGAGGTGGTGATAGAACTATAGTTCTGCCTTTTGAATCTGAATTGCTATTACTTTGAGTTGTAGTTTCCACTACTGTCTGAGCATATAGAACGATAGGTTTTGATGCACATGCAGTAACTAATAGAAACAATAATATCAATAATTTTTTACTCATAATTTAACTCCTGTTTATCACTACTATTTATAAGAAAAAGATAGGCAAAATACCCATCTCTAGTTAATGCTAACTAATATTATAGTATTAGTAATCGACCGAAAATGGGTATTACTAATACTATAGTATCATTTACTCATATCATATAAAAAAAGAGGGGCAAAAATGCCCCTCTTACTCTGCAGCGTAAATTTTAGATAATTACTCTAATAGTGTAATTTTAGAATGAGAATGAGATTCCTGCATCAATCCATTGACGTTTTGCATCGTCATTCATAACTCCAATTTTCGCTGTTGCGCCACCAAGATCATACTCAACACCAAAGCCTGTGTATGATGTATCAGCGGAACCAACTGTAGTAACGTCTTTCTGAAAAACTGTTCCTGTCAAGGCAGAGATATTATATGAAATGCTAATTGCAGTTTCTTCAACATCTGCGGCAGTACCGTTATCATCTTCTGACTGTACAACTTTAGCTGTAATATCAGCCATAGTCATTCCAGCACCATATGAGGTTTGAGTTGCTGTTCCGATTTGAGAATGTCCTACGCCAACATTAACAGCAACGCCGCTAATATCTTGAGAATAAGAAAGACCTACAGCATTATTGCTTCCTGATTGAATTGTAGTATCCATCGACAATGCTGCAGTAATACCCATTGTACTCAATTCCCAGCCTAGATTATGTGCGCTAGATTGATATGACAATTCGTTATTATTGCCTAAACCCGCAATACCAACACCAGCAACATCACCTACAGTAATCTCATCTGCTCCGTCTAGATCGCCCATTGAGATTTTGCCGAATGTGCCGCTGATATATTGAGAACCCGCAGTGCCTGCATTACCGGCAACAGCGTTATCAGCACGAATAGTTGCGCCAAAAGAAAGACCGTTATCAAGTGTGCCCTCACCTGTGAAAGCAATACGAACACGATTTACTGCAGATGTTGTATCCTTAACAGCGTCAGTGCCTACAGTACCATCTGTTGCATCAATTGCTGCATCCCAAGCTGTAATTGCAGCATTGTATGATGTTACCTCTGCGGCAGTAGGGCCAGAAATAAGTCCAAACGCAGTGACAGCCGCAGCCCGATCTGCTCGGAGTTCTGTTAGCAGAGTGACGGCAGTTGAGTCGCTAGTTGCTGCCGCAGCAGATAGATCAGATGCCCAAGTACCTACAGCGGTATCAAGTGCTGTAATCTGTGCTGCAGTATACGCACCTTCTGTTGCTGCAACAGCGGCAGTACCTTCAACACTCTGTACTCCCATACGGGCAGAACCTGTGATACCCAATTTAAAATCTGCTGCGGAAACGGTAGTTGTGAGTGCTGTTGTTGCAAGCATAGCAACGGCAAGAGTAGTAAACTTCATTAAAATATTCCTTTGTGATTAAATAAAATACGACTTTTCTGTTGCTAGGTAAGTCGCCAACCCCCTGTGTTATGCAGCTAGTGCGTAACCAGATGGTGCAAAATTATTGTTTGCATTTAGTAGTTTCTTCGCGTTAACCCAGCTTAGATCGGGATAGTCTCCATGTTTCCGTCCACATCTGTCGATCCTATTTCATCCCCATCATAAAGTCACTGAACCTAGAGGTTTACAGATATATTTAACTGTATCCCAATGTCCGTCTGCTGGAACTTCTGTATACTCTACAAGCATAGTTTCGCATTTCAATTTGGTATCAAATTGCTGTATGTCTTGCTCTAAACAAGTAGAGCCAGAGCAAACCGTCAGTAGTATATGCCAGATAATTTCCATTTCAAATGTCCTTATGGTGGAGATGCGCGGTACTGCCCCGCGGTCCAGTATATGTCAAGTTAATATCATCAACTACAGTAGTATATAGTCTCCTATTTGTCATTTAATTGACAACATTATAGCATTATTTCGTTAGTGTGTCAATAGGGAAACAGCTTTTTTTGAAACTAAAAACTTTAGAGGACATTTCATTTCCTAACTCATAATTTTTTTTACTTATACTCCTTCTTTATATAAGTAAACCCTGCCTATATTTGCGTAGCTATATGCAGAACCAGAATACACACCATTTCCTACGCCATCTACGTTCTGTAAACCATCTGCACTAATCAAGCATTGTGTGCCATCACCTGTCATACTAACATTGTGACCAAAGTTAGCTGCCTCTGAGATCACCCCAGCAGCAAAACTTGGGACTATTCTTTCGTGTTCAGTCCAAGTTGAACCTGATCTAAGATATGTATATGCTGCACCGAACCAAGTTGTTCCACTACTGAAGGCGCGGAGTTCACCTAAGGCACCAATTATCAATTTATCTCCTGCTGCATCTAATGTTACTGTTCCAAATCTATATGTTTGTGCCGAACCATTTGTTGGATATGAAGCGGGTCTTATATGTTGTTGATGCGTCCATGTTGTTCCCGATCTTGTCCAGACATTTACAAAGCCACCAGAAGAACCTACTACCGCTCCCCATGCAAAAGTATTTCCGTCATATGATAAAGATAAAGCATTATTAGAGGAACCACCGCCTTCCCCTTGCCCGTTCCAACCACCGGCGTAGCCGATATTGTCGGTATTTCTGTAATACGAACTTTCGCCGAATTGGTAATTTGTTGTGGTTATAGTGTGTTCTTCATTTGAACCAACAGAATTAGCCCAACTTGTGCCATTATATTTGTAAATATATATCTTGCCCGCGTTGGTGCCCGCGCTGTCTTGTCCATGCGCGGCAACAGCTAAAGTGCTACCATCACCTGACAAACAGACAGTGTTAAACTGATCATTCGCTACCGAATCGGAACCACTAAATACTGTTTGCTCAGTCCAAGTTGTTCCACTTCTGGTTAAAATAGAAACTTCACCTGCGTTGTACGCTACAGTGTTTTGCCTTTTTCCACCATCATTTGTTCCGCCTCGGTTAGAACCAACAGCAAGCGTATTTCCGTCATCACTTAAATCTATAGTCTTGCCATAATATTGATATTGTTGATTTGTGCCTGACCTCATAAGGGTTTGTTGTGTTGACCAAGTGGTTCCAGTTCTAGATAATACAAATACTCTTCCTGCATATGTAGTTGAACCATCTGTATAATCTGAGTGTGCTACCGCAATAGTATTTCCATCAGCACTTATTGCTAAGGAATCTCCAACACCCATATATTGTTCAGTTGTTGATTGGGTTGGAGAAAATGTATGTTGGAGTGTCCAAGTAGTGCCGCTATCAGATGTAACATATATGTATGCTTCTCCACCTACACTAGAATCTGATCTAACTGCAACACCACTAGTAGATACCACAACAGTATTTCCATCACTTGATATTTTAGCCCGTCTACCGAATTGAGGGTAATGAGCATCCAAGAGATATGTGGGTGGGGTAAACGTAGCTAAAACCGCCGGTGCTTCCCAAGTGCCAAATGATAATGTAAATGCACTTACTGAACTAACCGCTGAATTTACGCCATCTGTTACACTAAATGTAATACTGAATGTCGTGGCATTACTTGCATGAGGAGTAATAGTGAATACGTTATCTGCGTTTGCAACAGTTGTTCCATTTAATGAACCAGCTGTTACGCTTGATGACCACGTTAAAGCCATTCCTTCTGGATCCGTAGCCACTGCAGTAATTGTAGTGGCTGTTCCATCA
>Ga0114915_1000584_pt1 | contig 16543 bp, 13 predicted proteins | sample MalvirAntarct_55_FD_87288 | JGI IMG/M metagenome (GOLD analysis project Ga0114915, IMG submission 87288) | Marine viral communities from the Global Malaspina Expedition - Malaspina viral metaG Antarct_55 | ecosystem: Environmental > Aquatic > Marine > Oceanic | place: South Georgia Island...
CCGATGTGCAAGCCGTCGTTACTGCCATCCAGCAGTCACACCCAAATGTCGTGCTCACCCTAGACCTAGGCGATGTCCGCGGCTATCACTACCACACTGGTTTGGTCTTTAGCGTGTATGCGCCTGGCCATGCCCGTGAAGTGGCAAAGGGTGGTCGCTATGATCATGTCGGCGAGGCCTTTGGTCGCGCGCGTGCGGCGACTGGCTTCAGTGCTGACTTGAAGCAATGGCTAGATTTTTCCAATGCTACGGCTGCGACACAAGGCATACTTGCGCCCGCTGGTGATGATGCTGATCTGCGCGCTGCAATGACCCAAGCGCGAGCTCATGGCCAACGTGTTGTGCAGCAGCTACCGGGCGCTTTATTAAGCGCGGTAGAGGCAGGCTGTGATCGTGAATTTTTTTATGCTGATGCGTGCTGGCAAGTACGTGCAGTTGCGTCCTAACTGATTAAGAGAGTCTAGAACATGGGCAATCATGTGGTGGTGTTGGGTACCCAATGGGGTGATGAAGGCAAAGGCAAAATCGTTGATTTGCTGACCGATAATGCACGTGCTGTGGTGCGTTTTCAGGGCGGCCATAATGCCGGTCACACCTTGGTCGTCGACGGCGAAAAAACCGTACTTCACCTGATTCCCTCGGGCATTTTGCGCGCTGGCGTGCAGTGCCTAATTGGCAATGGCGTGGTGTTAGCTCCCGATGCCCTGCTGAAAGAAATGGCCTACCTAGAAGCTAAGGGCGTACCTGTACGTGAGCGCCTGAAAATCTCGGCAGCTTGTCCATTGATTTTGCCTTACCACGTGGCGCTAGATCAGGCGCGTGAGGCCGCTCGCGGCTCATCGGCTATCGGCACTACAGGTCGTGGCATTGGTCCAGCATATGAAGATAAAGTGGCTCGTCGCGGTCTCCGCCTCGGCGATCTATATCGCAGCGACACGCTGGCGGGCAAGCTTGGTGAAATCATTGACTACCATAACTTCCAACTCACGAATTACTACAAAGTGCCACCGGTTGATTTCCAGAAAACGCTGGATATGGCGCTGGAGTGGGGCGAGCAGCTGCGCGATTTAATCGCTGACGTGCCAGGCATTTTGCATGACCTGCGTCGCGAAGGCGCCCAGATCATGTTTGAAGGCGCGCAAGGTTCATTGCTCGATATCGATCACGGCACTTATCCATTTGTGACCTCGTCAAATACCACCGCTGGCGGCGTTTCCACTGGCTCGGGCTTTGGTCCTTTGTATTTAGATTATATCTTGGGCATCACCAAGGCTTACACCACGCGTGTTGGCGGCGGTCCATTCCCGACTGAGCTTTTTGACGAAACTGGTGCGCGCTTGGCGCAAGTTGGTCATGAGTTCGGCTCAACAACTGGTCGCGCACGTCGTTGCGGTTGGTTCGATGCCGTTGTATTGCGCCGCGCAGTTGAGCTCAACTCCATCTCTGGCCTGTGTCTGACCAAACTAGATGTACTCGATGGCTTGCCCGTCGTTAAAGTTTGCACCGGCTATGAGACTCGCGAATCTGGCTCGATTGAGGCACTGATGACAGATGCTGTTGCGCTGTCTGATGTGGTGCCTATTTATGAGGAGCTGCCAGGCTGGACTGAGTCCACTGTCGGCGTGCAAAAGCTAGAAGACTTACCTGAAAATGCGCGTGCTTATATTCGTCGCATCGAAGAGTTGGTGGGCTGTCCGATCGATATTATTTCGACAGGTCCGGATCGCGATGAAACTATTGTGCTGCGCCATCCGTTCCAATAATAAGAACTTGCGTAAGTGAGTGAGGGCCTGCGATGAAATTTGAAACAACTATGTCATGGCCAGCTCCGCTGGCCCGCGTACTCGCCATGATCACTAGCGCGGATTATGCAAATGCGCGTTTATCGCGCATGGGCTATGAGCGCTTTGAAGTGCTGTCGAGTGAAGACGACGGACGCCATTTTTCGCTTACCGCGCACGTGGTTGGCAAGCCCAGCGTAAAGTTGCCGGCATTGGCGCAAAAGTTTATCAAAAGTGATCAGCCCATCGAAATTGAACAAACCGACCGCTGGGATCGCGAGTGCGCTAGTGGCACTTTGCAGCTGATTAACAAGTCAGTGTCGGCCGTGAATATCTCGGCGAGTATGCAGCTCAGCGAGAAAGATGGCGTAACGACGAACACTTTAACTTGGGATGTCAGCTGTAGCATTCCCTTAGTTGGCGGAAAGCTGGCGAGTGTTATCGCCGAAGATATTCGTACAAAAGCATCGCAAAATGAAGCAGTGAGCCGAGAGATATTGGCTGAGCGGTACTGATTAGCATATTTACTGCATTGTTATTGTCTTTAAATTTGGCATCATAAAGCCAAGCGCGAGAGCAAATCTCGTCATAATAAAAACCAAGGAAAGACACAATGATTGAGCAGATGATTGCTGACTTTAAAGCCGATATGTGGCTTTACATTTCTATTCCATTCATCAGCGGCTTTATTGGCTACATCACCAAAGTAGTCGCCATTAAAATGATGTTTGCTCCAATGGAGTTCATTGGCATCAAGCCGTTCTTTGGCTGGCAGGGCATTGTTCCGCGTAAAGCTGAAAAGATGGCGATGATTTCAGTCGATTTGATGACAAACCAGCTTATCAAGCCTGCCGAGATTTTTGCTCGACTCGATCCGCACCGTATTGCTAAAGAAATCGAAGTGCCGATGATGGCTGCATCGGAAGATATTGTGCGCGAAGTTGCGCAGCAGTATCAGCCCGGCTTGTGGGAAGGTATGCCTGAGTTTGCGCGTCAAAAAATTATTACCCGCGTGAAGGCAGAAGCTCCTACTATCGTTGCGAATATCATGTCTGAGGTGCAGGGAAATATCGATAAATACTTTGATATTAAGCACATGGTTATTACTAACCTGTTGCGCGATAAGAAGCTTTTAAACGAGATTTTCCAAAAGGTCGGCCGCCAAGAGTTTAAGTTTTTCAGTAATGCCGGCTTTTATTTCGGCTTTGCTATCGGTTGGATCCAGATGCTTTGCTGGTTGGCATTTAAACAACCTTGGATGTTGCCAGCATTTGGTGGTTTCGTCGGCTTCTTCAGCGACTGGATCGCTTTGCAAATGATGTTCCGCCCGCAGATGCCAAAGAAAATCCTCGGCTTCACGGTGCAAGGCTTGTTCCTGAAGCGTCAAAAGGAAGTGGCGGCAGATTACGCAGACCTCATCTCTAAGCAGGTTTTAACGCCGGCAAACATGATGGAAGAGCTGTTTCGTGGCGCCTTTGCTGATCGCATCATGGATCTAATTCATAAAAACGTGAAGGCCATGGTAGACGAGCAAACTGGCGTGGTTCGCCCGCTAGTGGTCTATGCCGTGGGCAGCAAGACTTACATGGAAATGAAGAGTGTAATCGCTGAGCGCATCATGGACCGTATGCCGGAAACCATGAAGTATGTGGAGACCTATGCTGAAGACGCAATGGACGTGCGCAATACCTTGGTTGAGCGTATGCAAGGCCTCACGCCAGATCAGTTTGAAGGCATGCTGCGTCCCGCCTTTAAAGAAGATGAATGGGCATTGATCACCGTTGGTGCAGTGCTCGGCTTCTTAGTGGGTGAGATGCAAATTCACTTCATGCTTTAAGCGGCTTAAGTGAAATGGTTGTGTTGCGCATATGGAAAAAATTTAGGCAATAAAAAAGCCGATCAATGATCGGCTTTTAAATATGGTGCCAGAAGAGGACCTGATCTTTGTAATAAAAACAATAATTTAGTGGTAATAATTGGCTTGGCATACAGATTGGCATACAGATCGATTTTTTTGCTTAATCTGTGATCGATTTTGGCGCGTTCGCTACAAGCTCTATTGTTTGTAAATTATCATGAAAGTTGAGCATAGCAATTGAGGGAATAACAATGTCCAGTCGTCGATTTGGAGAAAGAAAGGCCCAATGCTTAAAAGCCGAGTCCATGACAAGCATCAACTCTGGAAGAACGTGAGCAACAACTGGATCAGCCCGAAGCCGCGGTAAAAGATTAGCGTAGCCTTCTTGAGCAAGCTCACGTAGCAGTGGCGATGCCATGACTGATGATTGAGCAATTAGCAGAATGAGTGCAGATAAAGCAAAAAAATCCCCAAATTTCAAAATCGAGTCGATTGTTGATTGATCGAGGGCTTTCTGACACTTCTGGTTAGGGCAATTTGAATCAACAAGCTCATACAGAAGTGTACTAATTTGTGGCCCAAGCTCTTGCAGTCCAGCATCAATATCATCAAGGGTAAGTGGCTCCCCTTTAAGTGCCTGCCAGGCGATAGATCGATAAAATATTGCACTCCCAGGGAAGTGCCTTTCAGCCTCGTCGACAGCATTTGTGGAGCCTTTTCTGCCGTGTGGTGTAGCTTTTGCTATCGCGTATTGATCCCATTTTCTGGGTCTCATAATGTCTATATCGCGCGCCCTTATTCGATCTCCGTCAATTTTCATCTCGATTGCATAGGCAGATGAAAGCCCTGAAATCACCTTAACAGATTGAAACCAAAGCTTAGTTTGCACGCGACCTACATTGCTCAAGGTCGGTCGCCCAGGTTTGGCAGGCTGGATTTCGCGACCTAATGAGGTCATGCCTTGGAAAATAGAAAGTGGGTCGTCTTTGTTCATTTTTAATGGAGTAGCTAAATTAATTGTTTAGCTTCGGGTGGGTACTTCTGGATGTCAATTGGAATATGTAGATGCATCAACACGATGCAACTTCAATTACATCGAGGCCTGATATGAATTTTGACGACTATCTGATTTCTAAAAAGAGCGCTGCTAAACGGCTGGGAAAAAGCATCACTTGCTTTGATAAGTATAGAAAAAACAATCCTGATTTTCCTAAAGCTGTCAAAAGCGGCAAATACAAGCAGTCCCCTGTTCATTTTTCAAATTTAGCAGTTTCAGAGTGGCTTCTTAAAATGCAGGAGGAGTCATGAGAGTTAGATCAAAGCTGGGGCGACTACTTGAAATACTCCCAGTTGAAAAATCTCCTTTTTCATGCGCACAAAAAGCCACATTGCAAGGAATATGCTTATTCGCAGAAAAGGGCATCACAGACCCTTCGTATGGTCAGCTAGCAGTACTTTGTGGCACGACCTCGCGCACCGTTCAACGGACGGTGAGAGCATTAGAGTTACGCGGTCAGCTAATTGTAACTGAGCGGAGATCGAGTGCTGGTTACCAGCTTTCGAACTCGTATGCCATCACAGAGCGTGGACGGTCATCGTTAAGTACATTCGCTAGCCTGGGTGACCTGATAGAGGTAGCTGCCACACGAGGTGCAAATACAACTCATATTTCACGCGGAAGTGTAGAGGGATTGGTGCAACAGAACGCTGTGACAGGATGTCCTACCCCCATGCTGTTGGTTAGTGATGTTAAACAACTACAACTAACTTCAAAACTGAGCTTTGAAGAAAGAGCGTCAGCACAGCAAATGTTGGCCCATTTGCCGATAAATATGGCTCAACAATTGGCTGATGAGTTACGTCAGCGGATTATCAAAGGTGGCGTGCGAAGCCCACTGGGCTATCTATCGAAATTGATTACTACGGCGGAGGAGGGCAGATTTCATCCAATCCTTGCATCCCATGGGGCTAAGGCTCGACAAGACCTCAGCAGTGATCAAGACTCGCCAAGTAGTACTGGTGCTGGACTCCAATAAGGAGTCCATGGTGGGAAAGAGGTAGTCGTCATTGTTGTGGTTTTCGCTAAGCTTGCCGGCAGCATTTTAGCGACTGCGGTAGTAACAGAGCAGATAGTAATGCGATCTTTTAAGGCTTCAGAGTGCAGTGCCGTGAGGCTGGCTACCCTGATTTCGGCTATCTAGCTCTTTTAATAGCTCTCCCACTGTCCACCCATCAACTTCGACATCTGCTAGATCCGGTTTTAACTGAAGAAGCTTGGAGATCGCATGTCTGGCACTTTTCAGTCGCTGGCTATCCGTAGCGTGACCGACTTCCGGCTCACTAAATAATAACTCTGTTCTTGAGATCAACATTTCTCGCGGCGCGGCAATGCCAATTCGAGCAGACCCACGGTCAGATGCAACTAGCAGGACTTTGATTTCTTCGTTAATCCACAGCGATTCGCCAGAACGACGGGTTAGTAGCAGCATTGTATTCATCCTTGAATGGGTGCGAATTAATTGGCCAAACTCGTCCTTCATGCATTTTTATCATGTGACGCTGTTGAGTAGCACCGATTAAATGCTAAGAAATTTTAGGAAGAAATAACAGTGACAAAGCACGCTTTAAGCACAGCTGCGGTCTTATATCCCTGATGTCTAAACGTGGACATGACTTCGCATCAAAAGGGTAGTTTTGTTGCTTAGCTGCTATAGAAGGCGCTATAAAAAATAATTTGAGTTTGTGTGTTGACAGAAAAGTAGGATGCTACTAATATCTGCAAATACCAACTTGGGTCGCCAAAAATGCAAACCAACTCGAACTACCAAAAAACACAAGTCGTCCGAATCCAACTGTCTAAGCATGCTCAAGTGCGCACTGCGCAGCGCGCTATCAGCCCCTTAGTTCTTCCACTTATCACGTCGTATGGCAAGCGTGAGTTCGATGGTCGCGGTGGTGTTCGCTACATGCTGACCTCGAGCACTCATCGCCAACTAGTTCGCGCAGTTGGTGATACCCCGCAAGTTAGGGCGTTAGCTGGATGTTTTGTTGTACTAGATGCCCTTAGTCAATCAACTGTTATTACGTGTGGCCACCGTCAATGAGCGATCTAAATATGAAGACTAATATTAAGCATTTCATCCTTAAAGTTATGGACGCGTATCGCAGCCAAGTATCGACTGATGAGCTTGTGCATGCAGTGCTCACCTGGGCAAGTGTTGGGGCAGTGACATATTGTCTGCCTGGTTCGTCTATGCAAGCAAGGGACATGCAGAGTGAGGAGGCATGGAAATCTTGGGTTGCTGCAGGCTTAGTGCCCCAATCAGTTTCTCACTGGGTTTGGCATGAAGTAGGTAGCACTGACAATGATCGCTGGAAGATTATTCAGTCGGCATGTTTGGCGACAACTGAATTCTTCGAGTCTTTAAGTGGCGAGCAGGTGCCCAGCAGCCTAGACATCTTGGATGAGGTCGATAAAAGACATTGGCTTAACCGGGATGGCACACAAGGCTCTACAAGACTCCTACTTGTGGAGCTAGCTAAAGCTCATGCTTCGGGGCGTACGATCGTTACACGGGCCTGGGACAGTATTTCTCTAAACATAATGTTGGCACGAGCTGGCTTAAAAGTAGCAGCTGGTGCGAGCTGCAATGAGAGTGGGCTCTCAATTTCAGATGTAGATTTGCTATCACTGGCAAGCACATTGGATCGAATGAATGGCCATGACTGGAGTGTAGAAGCATTCACAAATTTAAGTGATTTAAAAAGCACTCCTTTTATTTTGGGATGCTTTCCGATGGGAGTAGCTGGCGCATATGACCTCAAACATCTCTTCGGTGAGGCGGATAGTCGTAAAGTTAGTGAAAAAGAATCCGTAGAAATAGAAGCACTTCGGTATGCGCTAAAGGCCAGCAGCGGTAATGTTATTGCGCTCACTTCATCGGCTGTTCTTTTCAAAAAGGGACACCATCAAGACTTCCGGAAAGATCTTATAAATACCAGATGGGTTAAGTCTATTTCGATGCTGCCTTCTGGAGCTTTCCCCAGGGCAATGGTTTCTCCAGCTTTAGTAGTGTTTGGCAGCAACTCGGACGGTGACATCGTCATGAGCGATGTCTCTAACTGGGGAAGTGAGATGTATAGCAGTACTGATCAAGTGATCGATGCGATTTCGGGTAAAGGCACGAAGAGTGAAAGTGTAGCTGTTCCCTTTGATGCAATTGATGCACCGGAGTTGTTGATTCAGCCTAGTCGATACCTAAATGCCGTAAGCATTAAAGACAGTGTTTTGCTGGGTGATCTTGTTGAGTTACTTCGATCCCCGCCTACTAAAGCTAGTGATAGTCCAGTAGAGATGTCCGAAATTAGTCTTTCTGATCTCTCCATGGATAGTTGGTTAGCGATTAATGCCGGAAGCAGAAGCACAGCTGTTGAGTCATATAGAGCGCACAAATTTGCCCTTCAAAGTGGAGATTTGGTGCTATCTGTAAAGGCCACGATCGGAAAAGCCGCTATATACGTCAGCAGTGCGTCCAAAGCCAGTAAGGGCACTGTTATCGCCAATACTTGCATTGCGCTAAGGCCGAAAGGTGAGCTGATTCCACCCAAAGACTTAGCCGCCTATTTATTGATTTTTATGCGATCAAAGCTTGGGCAAATGCAGTTAGAGAGCCTTAGTGCAGGAGCTGTGATCAAGCAGCTTTCTTTACGCAATTTGCTCGATTCATACCAAGTGCCAACTCCAAGCGCTACAAAGTGCAAGGCTGCTCGCCAAGCCTTAGATGAGCTTGCATCAAGAGAGTTATCGATTCTAAACCTGCGCCATGAGCTGGACTCAATGGCCGCCCGAGCATGGGAGAGCATCAATGAAAACTGATATCCATCAGTGTGTTGTGCAAACAATAAATTTGCACAAACCAAAAAGTAATTTCACAAAATTAGCATTGGATAATTAATAAAATGAACAACTTAAAAGATAAAGAAATCGCAGGTAATTTGGCCATTGATGCAGTAGAAGGCTCTTCTGAGTCGGCATCTATGAATGAGGGCCGTACTAGCCAAGCATCACTTTCATCCCTTATTTGGTCGGTAGCTGACCTTTTGCGAGGCAGCTTTCGTCAGTCCGACTACGGCAAGATTGTTTTGCCATTTACAGTGCTTCGCCGCCTTGATTGCGTGCTTGAGCCAACGAAAGAAAAAGCGCTCGCAGTCTTTCGTGAGAAATCGGAGGCAAATCAAAACTTCGAGCCTTTTGTGCTGCGGGCGACAGGTCAGGCGTTCTACAACATCTCATCAATGGACTTCAAAGCGCTGTTGGGCGACCCCGACAATATCGTTGCTAATCTTACTGCCTACATCAATGGCTTTTCAGAGAATGTGCGAGATATTTTTGAGCAGTTTGAATTTCATAGTCAGATTGAGCGGTTATCAAAAGCCAATGTGCTATTTGAGGTATCTCAAAAGTTTGCTCAGGCTGAAATGCATCCAGATGCCGTTACTAACGAGCAAATGGGTACTATTTTCGAAGAGCTGATTCGAAAATTTGCAGAGATGTCGAATGAAACGGCCGGTGAGCATTTCACGCCACGTGAAGTAATCCGCCTGATGGTGAATCTGATCTTCATGGAAGACAACGAAGTGCTGACGAAGCCCGGTGTTGTCCGAACTATCTATGATCCAACGGCAGGTACAGGCGGCATGCTTAGCGTGGCAGGCGACTACCTTGCTGAGCTAAACCCAGAGGCACGACTGACAATGTTTGGGCAGGAGCTCAATCCAGAGTCATACGCGATTTGCAAAGCTGACATGTTGATTAAGGGGCAGGATGTGAAAAACATCCGTTTTGGCAATACGCTCAGCGATGACAAGCACGTCGGCGAAGTCTATGACTATTGCTTATCGAACCCGCCGTTTGGTGTGGACTGGAAGGGCGTTCAACGCATTGTCACTAAAGAACATACGGAGGAAGGTTTGGCTGGACGCTTTGGTCCTGGCTTACCTCGCGTCAGTGATGGTTCATTGCTATTTCTTATGCATTTGGTATCAAAAATGCGCTCGGCAGAAAAAGGCGGGAGCCGTGTTGCGATTGTGCTGAATGGGTCTCCGTTGTTTACCGGTGGGGCAGGCTCAGGCGAGTCTGAGATTCGTAAATACCTGTTAGAGAATGATCTCGTTGAAGCCATTATTGGATTACCGACAGATATGTTTTACAACACAGGAATTTCGACCTACATCTGGGTGCTGACTAATAAAAAAGTGGATGATCGCCAAGGCCAGGTGCAGCTGATTGATGGCAGCGATATGTATCAGAAGACACGCAAGAGTCTGGGCAGTAAGCGTAAAGAGCTGTCTGAAGCGAACATCAACGATATTACTAAGCTAATGGGCGATTTCATCGAAGCTGAAATGGTGACTGTGTTCGATGCCGAAGGTAAGCAGGTGTCAAGTCAGATTGTTCGCAGCACTGACTCAGCAGTTGCTCTCGTGCCTGGTCAAATTGCTCAGAAGAAGCCTGTGTCGCGTATTTTCGATAATACCGAATTTGGCTATCACGCTATTACTGTTGAGCGGCCTTTGCTAGACGAAGCCGGTAATCCAGTAATCAGTACGAAGGGTAAGAACAAAGGTAAGAAAGTGGTCGATACGTCCAAGCGTGATACTGAAGTTATTCCGCTATCAGAGGACATTGACGGCTATTTTCAACGCGAAGTCATTCCACATGCACCGGATGCATGGATTGACGAGGAAAAAACCAAAGTAGGCTATGAAATTGCCTTTAATCGCCAGTTCTATGTGTTTGAACCATCTCGACCACTCGAAGCGATCGATGCTGACTTGAAGAAAACTACAGACGAAATCCTGTCTATGATTGCGGGGTTAACGGTATGAGCTTTCCTAAGTATGAAGCCTATAAAGACAGTGGTGTCGAGTGGTTGGGAGCAGTTCCTGAGCACTGGAGAGTTAGCCAATTAAAGCACTTGCTAGATATCCAAAACGGTTCGGATCATAAGTCCATTGAAACGGAAGACGGAGTTCCAGTTTTTGGGTCTGGCGGCTCCTTCGCGTTTGCTTCAAAGCATATGTTTGATGGCGAGTCAGTTTTGCTAGGCAGAAAGGGCACCGTTGATAAGCCGATGTACTTAAAACAAAAGTTTTGGGCGGTAGATACGGTTTATTGGTCAAAGATTAGGCCGGAGGTGAGCGGCAAATTTGCTTTTTATAGCGCCACAACAATCCCATTTGGATACTACTCGACCAATACGGCACTACCAAGTATGACCAAAAGCGCACTAGGATCCCATGCTTCAACTTTTCCATCTTATGCGGAGCAGCAAAGCATTGCTCGTTTCTTGGACTCAGAAACCAGCAAAATTGACACGCTAGTTGCTCTGCAAGCTAGGCTGATCGAGTTGTTAAAAGAGAAGCGCCAGGCTGTGATTTCGCATGCGGTGACCAAAGGATTAAGTTCATCAGTCCCAATGAAGGAAAGTGGTGTTGAGTGGTTGAAAGATGTGCCTGAACATTGGGGCGTTACAAAGCTTAAATATCTCTGCAAAACCCAAACTGGGAATAGAGATACAGCACACGCTGAGGCTTCCGGTGAGTATCCATTTTTTGTGAGATCACAAAATATTGAAAGGATATCAACGTACAGCGCAGACTGTGAGGCAGTTTTGACTGCAGGCGATGGAGTGGGTGTAGGGAAGGTTTTCCATTACATAAATGGAAGGTTTGATTTCCATCAGCGCGTATATATGTTTAATAACTTTCAAGGGGTTTCAGGCGCGTTTTTCTATAATTATCTTGCCGCTAACTTTTATAAGATTGCAATGGATGGTGGGGCAAAAACCTCGGTTGATTCATTAAGAATGCCAGTGATTGCGAACTTTGTCTTCACTGTTCCCCCACTTGATGAGCAGTCTTTAATTTGTACTTACATATCGTTAATGATGACCAAGCTGGACAGTTTAATAGTCGCAGCGGAAAGATCGATCGATCTGCTTAAAGAGCGCCGATCTGCACTGATTTCAGCAGCCGTCACTGGGAAAATTGATGTGCGTGGATTTGTTGAGCAAGCGGCATGAATATGGTGATATTCATCCAAATGCCAACAGCGGCCTATCAGAATAAAAAGGACATGGAATGAGCCTGCATCTTGAGAATGCGTTCGAGAACGACATTTGTAGCCACTTGGGTAAACATGGATGGCGCTACGACGCGCCAAAAGGAAAGGAACACGCGGCTGGCTATAACACGCCGCATGCGCTTTATCCCGAAGACCTAGCCGAGTGGTTAGAGAAGACTCAGCCAGAAAGCTGGGCAAGCATTCAAAAAGCGCAGGGCAGCAATGCAGTTGAGTCGCTCATGGCTCGCGTTCGTAAAGGTTTGGCTACTTACGGAACATTGGAGCTGCTTCGAGCGGGCTTAGATGTTGTTGGCGTGAAAGCGAAATTGCGATTTGCTCAATTCAAGCCAGCGATGGGCATGAACGAGCACTTACAAACAGCTTATGACGCAAACATCCTGAGAGTTGTTCGCCAGGTACGCACCAATCACAACGATGTACTCGACGTGGTTTTGTTTTTAAACGGCCTGCCAGTAGCAACTTGCGAACTGAAAACTGACTTCACTCAGTCGATTAAAGATGCAATGGATCAATATCGCTTTGATCGAGTGCCGAAGCCTGCCGGAAAGGCACAAGCCGAGCCTATTCTGAGCTTCCCCGAAGGTGCATTGGTTCATTTTGCTGTGAGCAACAGTGAAGTCATGATGACCACAAAGCTGCAAGGCGCAAAAACGTACTTTTTGCCATTTAACTTAGGCAACGATGGCGGTGCAGGTAACCCGCTGAACCCCAAAGGGCACCAGACGGCTTATCTGTGGGAGCAGGTCTGGGAGCGCCACTCGTGGCTGGATATTATTGGCAAATACCTGATTGCTCAGAGAGATAAAAAGCACCAGCTTAAATCCGTCATATTTCCTCGCTATCACCAGCTCGATGCCACCCGAAAGCTTGTGCAGGCTATTCGCGAGGAGGGCCCTGGCCAAAAGTACCTGATTCAGCATTCGGCCGGTTCTGGCAAAACCAACTCGATTGCATGGACCGCACATTTTCTTTCGACTCTGCATGATGCTGACGACAACAAGATGTTCAGCACTATCCTGGTAGTGAGCGATCGCACAGTGCTCGATAGCCAGCTGCAGGAAGCGATCTACTCGTTTGAACGCACAAAGGGCCTAGTGGCAAGTATCACGGGTAATCAACAGTCCAAAAGCAAAGAGCTAGCCGAGGCGTTGGAAGCTGATAAGCGAATTGTCGTGTGCACTATCCAAACTTTTCCATTTGCCCTTAAAGCCGTTCAGGAGCTCTCAGCGACTCAAAATAAGCGCTTTGCAGTGATAGCTGATGAGGCGCATTCGAGCCAGTCTGGCGAGGCTGCTAGCAAGCTCAAAGAACTATTAAATGCACAAGAGCTCTCTGACCTGAACGATGGTGGAGAGGTGAGCACTGAAGACTTGCTTGTGGCACAGATGGCCGGGCGAGCTAGTGATACTGGAATTACGTATGTCGCATTTACTGCGACACCGAAGGCTAAGACCTTAGAGCTTTTTGGACGGCTCCCTGATCCAACTCAGCCGCCAAGTAAAACTAATATTCCAGCAAGCTTTCATGTGTACTCGATGCGACAAGCTATCGAGGAAGGCTTTATTTTAGATGTACTGAGAAACTACACGCCGTACTCGCTGGCATTCAAGATTGCGACAACGCAGAAAGAGCTCAACGAGCAAGAGGTTGAGAAAGCAGAAGCGCATCGAGAGCTGATGAAATTCGTCAAATTGCACCCGTTCAACATTGCGCAAAAAATCGAAATTGTCATCGAGCATTTTTTGGCGAATGTTGCGCCGCTGCTCAATGGTCATGCCAAAGCAATGGTAATTGTTGGTTCGCGCATAGAGGCTGTGCGCTGGAAGGAAGCAATGGATAGCTACATCAAATCTAGCAAATACAGTTTAGGTACCTTAGTGGCGTTCTCGCCAATCGAACACAGTTTCGAAGGTTACCCAAACGGTGTTAAAGAGACAGACGATAAGCTCAACCCTACTCTGAAAGGCCGAGACATTAGGGATGCATTCGACTCTGATGAATTTCAAATTTTGTTAGTAGCTAACAAATTTCAAACAGGGTTTGACCAACCTCTTCTGTGCGGTATGTATGTCGATAAAAAGCTTGCCGGTGTGCAAGCAGTACAGACGCTTTCTCGCTTAAATCGTGCCTATAACGGGCCATACGGCGTGAAAGACACTACATATGTGTTGGACTTCAATAATCAACCAGACGATATCAAAGCTGCGTTCTTACCCTACTTCGAAACTGCAGAGTTATCCGCGCCATCAGACCCTAATTATCTTGGTGAGTTGAAAGCTAAGCTCGATGCGCCAGGGTACTACGATGAAGATGACCTTGATCAAATTGCGAAGATCGAAACGACAGAGTCTGGCACGCAAGCACACCTCAATAGCGTGATGACTAAAATCGCTCAGCCTCTGTTGAATGAGTTTGCGCGCTTCAAAAAACAGTTCTACAACTCGGCCTCTCAGGATGAAGAGACTGAAGCCCAGGATGGCATGAATGCGCTGCTTAACTACAAGAGCATGCTGGTGGCGTATGTACGTGGATACACTTTCTTGAGTCAAATCTATGACTTTCAGAATACGGGTTATTTGAAGCGATCCTTGCTCTATAAACACTTAGTGCGCTTACTGGAGTTTGGTAAAGAGCGTATCAAAGTTGATATTTCGCAAATTACGCTGACACATCACACGCTAAAGAATAAAGGTAAAACCAATATCATCTTAGGCACTGATGGAGAGCAGCTCACACCGGCTGGCCCAACGGGCGGTAGTGGTTTCGACAAAGAGAAGGTCAAGCTCATTGAGGTCTTGAAGCAGATTAACGATCTGTTCGAGGGCGAGCTTTCAGATGATGACAAATTGGTTTATGTGAACAATGTCTTGATGGGGAAATTGCTTCAATCAGGGACATTAGTTACCCAGGCGGGGAACAATACACGTGAGCAATTCAACAACTCGCCAGACTTGCACCGTGAAATGGTAAGCGCTGTCATGGACGCGGCCGACGCACATAACACCATGAGCAGCCAGTTGCTCAACTCGGATGAGAGCATGCGTAGGATGCTGCATGTGTTACTTAGTGCCGGTGATCTTTATGGGGCTCTGCGAGCGAAGCACGCTGGCTCACAACTTACAAAACCCTCGATAAGTTAAGTCTTATCCACTACTGCAGTTTGACTAAGCTTGATATCCAAGGAGTAGGTGCGCGCTTATGGCAATTTTTGATCTGTTTTCGAAGCGCCAAAAAAGGCTTCGTGGCGAAGTGACGGATGTTTACTCTTACGACGAGATTCCTGAGGTTTTACGAGTACAAATTGTACATATATGGTATGCGACATTATCTGAAAAGACTCAGTATCCTAGCGAGAGAGTAAAGAGTACTCATAGGCTCATTTGTGATGCCCTTTGTAGGGAATATGGGGTCTTCCGACTGCCCCCAGCAGTGAGCTATGGGGAAAGGAATTTCCTAGAAGAGCTTTATCAGTTTTTTCTGAATACTCCGGAAACAGAGCGTGCTCTGGATGCAATAGAGATTGCTTTTCATGCTATTAATACTATTACGAGAGACTTTCAGTATCTCAATAGGCGAAAATTCAATGAAATAGCTGATGAAGCGATTAAAGAGTTGAATGATCGTTTTCGTGAGCATGGGGTTGGGTATCAGTATGCCGACGGAGAGATAATTCGCATAGACTCTGAGCTCTTACATCAAGAAGCAGTAAAGCCTGCGCTTAGCGTATTGCGGCGAAAGGAATTCGTTGGTGCGCAGGAAGAGTTTTTGAAGGCACACGAGCATTACCGACACGGTAATTATAAAGAAGCACTAAACGAGTGTCTAAAGTGCTTTGAAAGTGTAATGAAAACCATCTGTGATATGCGGCAGTGGACATATGCGCGAACTGCTACTGCGCAGCAGCTGCTGCAAGTATGCTTTGATAATGGCTTAGTTCCGAGTTTCTGGCAAAGTCACTTCTCTTCATTTAAAAGCATGCTTGAGAGCGGTGTTCCGACAGCAAGAAATAAGCTTGGCGGTCATGGGCAAGGGACGTCTCCGATTATAGTTCCTCAGCACCTGGTTGCTTACATGCTTCATATGACGGCGTCTGTGGTACTTTTCTTATCAGAAGCAGAGTCAAGCGTGTGAATATTTTTCAAATTAAAGTGCTTATCTGTAGCCATTCTTTGTGTATTACGTAAAGTTTTCGTATGCCCACAACTAAGCTTTCAGCAGAGCAAATTGCCGAGCAACAAGTACTTGCAGCTATAAGGCTTTGGCATAACAGGGATTATGTTGCAGCAATTACGCTTGCTGGAGCTGCTGAGGAAATTCTAGGTAAGCGACTGAGGAGGTACGGTTTAGAGCCCTCCTTGGACAACATTAAAAGTACCATCGTTAAGCTTTCGCAATTGCTTGGCGATACTGACCCAAAGACAGGTAGGCAAGTTGCTGACCTCTTGAACCAAACAAAAAACGAACTGAAGCACTATGCTGGTGATGAGGAACTAGAATTCGACTTATTGGCCGATTCAGTGGAGCTCCTCGAGCGTGCAATAATGAATTATCAAATACTTACTGGCACTATCCACGCGGAAATGGTTTCGTTTTGGGCCAAGGCAGATAGCAAGTAGCGTGACTTCTGCTTACTTTTTGGCTATCCGGCAAATCCGGTTGAAAGGGTGAAGAAATGATCTCCTTCCAGCAAGCGGGTAATGGTTGCTATGTCGTGCCCGTACACCTTGGGCGACTCAAATGTCCCCATGCCTACACGGC
>Ga0114915_1000588_pt1 | contig 16506 bp, 15 predicted proteins | sample MalvirAntarct_55_FD_87288 | JGI IMG/M metagenome (GOLD analysis project Ga0114915, IMG submission 87288) | Marine viral communities from the Global Malaspina Expedition - Malaspina viral metaG Antarct_55 | ecosystem: Environmental > Aquatic > Marine > Oceanic | place: South Georgia Island...
ATTAAAGATTTCATTATATTTGTTTTTTATTTATTATAGTATTCTATTATATCTTTGTATTCAGTCTGTACGTCAAACGAAGGACAGTCTTTACTAGAGAATTCATTATGACCGTGTAAAGTAGCTCCTTTGTATTTTTCCATTAAATCACATAAGAAGTAGTTTAAAGAAGATATCTGAGCCTCTGTTCTAGTGTCCTTAGCCTTTAGATTAGCGTCTACACCTCCTATGTAACATATTCCTATAGAACCCTTATTATAGCCTCTTACGTGAGCCCCCTGACGCTCTAATAGTCTTCCTTCTTGTATGTCACCGTTAAGACCTATGATGTAATGATAGCCAATATCGGACCAACCTCTTGAAGTGTGCCAATCTCTAATCGTTTCTACAGATACATCTCTATTCTCTGGAGTAGCTGAACAATGAATTATTATTTTATCTATTGCTCTCATAAACTAATCTTTAAAGAAAGTGGTTACTAGAAATGTTAATATTGAGCTAACTATACCCATTATCCACCAAAAAATTCTTTTAATAGATTGGTTAATATACATTAACTTAAGCATCTGGTCGCGGAGCTCATTCACCTCTGTTATGAGTCCGATAGACGAACTATATTTATCGTCTTCTAGCGTTCTTAGTATCAGGTCCACTTTTCGGTCTAAGTCTATTTGCTTAACCCTCAAGTCGTCGACTTTCGTTTTAAAATTACTCATTGCATCTCTATCTTTTTGGTTCATTGGTTGGTTTATTTAAAAACAATTTTTTAACTTGCATATTACCATTATATTACAACCTTAAGGACTCCAGATGTGTGGTAGAAAGCTCCAACAGTTAAGCCTCCAGATATAGCCGCGGCATTATCAGAGTAGCTAGAAAGTCCATTAACTTGAAGCTTAGATGTCGGACTAGTTGTCCCTATACCTACATTACCCTCACGAACTAAAGTCATAATTTCATTACCAGAGCTGACGTTACTTGAATCACCTACGTTATTAATTCTAAAGTGAATATCACCTCGACCAGCTCCTCCGTCAGAAGAGAAAGCTATCTCACCTTTAGTGTAATTGGCAGACGAAGCTACTGAAGCAAATTTAATACTAGCCTCGGTTCCTGAAGAGTTATTGAATGCGTTTATTTTCAACGAAGTATTTGATGTTCCGTCCGTTATCTGCAATACCTCTGAAGGGTTAACGGTCCCAATACCTACGTCTCCAGCTTCTTTAATACTTAAAATCTTACCCCTACTTCTATTAACTACGTCTAAGCTAATCGCTGAGTTATTATACTCAAGACCTAGCCTCAACCCTCCTGCAGTGTTATGAAAGTCAATAACTCTATTGTCTCCATTATTAGAAGCCTCTAAAACTAAACCGCTCTTAGTATCTGAGATTCCATCTATATGCAGAAGTCCGTCTGGACTAGTTGTTCCTATTCCTATGTTAGTACCGTCTTGAGATATAACAGAGCTATCTAAGGCGTTTGTCCCATTCCATAAAGGTATGTAATTATCAGTGCCTCCAGATAGACCGCTACTTCCAGCGGTGTAATTGTCTGGGTGTATGTCTATAGCTCCTTGACTAACGGTCCAATCTATTATTTGATTACCTGAAGGTATAGTAGGTTTATTAAGTATGAGAGAGTCACCTGAAGTAGCATTCCAGTCGCTTTGGACGTTAGCCTCAGCGTCTGACGGAGCGTGGGCAGCCTGAGAGTGTGTGTAAGCATCATCCCAATCATCATTTTCTGCAGCATAAGAAACGTCAAATCTATTGTTTGCGGCGACATCATCTATAACTTTAACAGTTGTATTAGCTCCTTTAACAAAGTTGACTTGAATTCCAGACGCAACACCACCAACTAAAACGTTTTGTTTAGCTATTTTCCATTCACCGTAGACTAACGACGAAGGTAGGTTATTAGAGTGTATTTCCGTAGATGGAACATTAACGGTCCAGTCTAGAATTTGATTACCTGATGGTATTGTAGGTTTGTTTAATATAAAAGCGTCTCCAGTTGTGGCGTTCCAATCACTTTGTACATTTCCGGTAATTAATCCGGTAGTACTTCCGTCAGCCATTAAATAATCACTAGATGTTCCCGTAGGCGTCTTAAAGCCGGTAGCCTCTAAATCTACTGACGAAGCGACCTCTAATGAAGATATAGACAAAGGTGTAGCGTTTCCTAGTCCATCAGTAACTAATTTTTTTACTGTAGATATTCCGTCATTATCCTCAATCTTTAATAATGAGTCGTATGTGTTCTTAATTTGAGTACCAGTTAAAGTAGCCATAGTAGATATGTTAAATTGTTATATATTCCAACCTCCGAAATGTGTATTTCTATTCGGACTCAATTCATCTCTAGAGTTAGTTAAGTACTCAGGGAACAAAGAAGGGTAGTTTTTTAGATAGTCAATCATTCTCGCTGCATAGTGCTGAGCTGTATCTCTAGCCGCTTCAGTCATCATTAATATATCTGACTTAGTCAAGCTTTCTGCATTCTCTGAAGTGTGCTTAAAAACGCCTTTATTGTTAATACTAAACTGACTGAATGGCAAGAATTCTAATAAAGAATAGTGAGCTAGTAAAGGTTTAATATGCCTAGTTACTAGGGTGTCGTAATCACCTGACAAAGTCCCTGCCAATACATCAGCTTGAAGCTTATTATATAGCCTAGAGCCTAGGAGCTCGTGTATGTGTATGTCTTGAGCTATCTCAATATATTGAACTACTCTGTCAAAATCTAGGTTACCTGAGATTGGTGTATATCTTACTAAGTCATCTCTGCTTATAAATAGTGCTTTACTCATTATTTCTTTCTTTTTGGTTTAACGTATGAAGGATGATGTCCTTTGTCGGCTCTGTCTATTTGAGCTTCAGCTACACGCTTATTATTTTTAAATCTATTGCTTTTTGTATTAAAACCTTTCTTTCGAGCCTCTTTAATCGAAGCCTTCTTAACTCCAGTTAAAGCCCCACCAGCGTAAGGGTTCCCATCGTTTTTAACTCTTTTTAAATATATACGTCTTTCGAATTTATGGTAACAGTTAACCCCGCCCTTATGCAACCAAAGCGAATAGCTAGTTTTATTGTGACCCAACTGAGAGTTTACTCCGTCTGTCTGCATCTTTAAGATATCCTCTTTACGGTAAACCTTATTAGCCATTTCCATTGCTCTGCAAAATGGTCTGCCTTTCTTGCCCCTACTAGAACCGTGTTTTCTGGAGCCCTGAACATATCTATATCTTACCTTTACAAACTTATTGTCTTGTACTGAATCCTTATTTCTGGTATCACTAGGAGCTGTAGCCGATAAAGCTACTGACATAGTGTCATTTAACATAGTTTCAAAGTCTTCAGACTCTGTCTCATTGTCATCTATAGAAGCGTCAACTAGGTCCCAACTATCAAGTTCTTCAGACTCACCAACTCCATTTAGGTATATTAGTATGTCATCATATCCTTGAACACTACACATTCTTTCTATTGTTTATATGTAAATCCATAGCGTATCGTACAGCCTCTTTGAGAGGATTCTGAGAGCTTAAATTAGTTTCTTTGTCATTATCCTCATCATTACCTTCTTTAGCGTCTTTAACAGCCTCTTTGCTATCTTCTCCTTCAGGGTCTTTTACTTCTTGCTCTTCTTCAGTAAACTCTATAGGTTGACTAGTTACAAAAACTAACTCAGGGACCTCACCATTAAGCTCTAAAATATCTGTAAGTGCGTCTAGTATTTCGTCTTGAAAAACTCTTATAACTGTTGAGTTAAATAATTGAGATGCTACCATTATTTCATCTGAATTAGAAGCTAAACCATTACCGCCGTCTTTTATACCTAATAACATAGGGCTAGTAACTCTGTGCCCTACTAAAATCTTGTGCATAGCTTCATTAGCTAAATACTCGTAATGACTAGGAGCGTCGTTTAAAGATATGTCTTCAACGTTAGCTTGATTATCTGAAGATTCGTTAAATGCAACTATTACCTTTTGACCTCTAGAGCCAGTTAATTTATTTTTAACGTCTCTAGTTATTTGGTTACGCTCTTCAGCACTAGGCACTCCATTATTAAAGTTAATTACTTTAGTACCTGAAAATGAATTCTTAGCTTCATTCAACAAGTAATCAGCTATTTCGTTCTCAAGCTCACAATAAGGTAAAGCTCCAGAATAGCCTACTGGGCTAAAATAAGAATAACCGCTTACATAAGGCTTTAAAATCACTAACTCGACAGCCTCTGTTGAATTGCCAAAAGTAGGAATTTTAGTTAGTTTGTCGCTAGGTCTTTTATTTATCCAATCAGGATGGTAGTAATAACATTCTATAACACCTTCAGAATTCATTTTTTCAGGTCTTAATGTATGTATAGGGAAATGCTTTATTTTAACCACCTTACGATTATTACCTGCCTTATCATATATAACTTGCATAGAAGCTTGACCTAACATTTTACGCTCTAGTATAACCTTCTTTAAGCATCGCGGACCTATAACGCTCTTAAGTTCCTTGACCTCATTAGAATCGAGCTCAGAGCCTTCTATTGACAGCCCTTTACCGAATATTAAGTCAGAAATTGAACGTATAGCGGCATTATTTGTAGCTGACTGTAAATATTGTTGTATAAGAAACGAATAATAATTATTGTCTTCACCATAAGCGACGTAGTCTTTTTGTTTGTCTTCGACCGCCTTAGGCATATCGTAAGCTGATAAATTGATTAAGTTTAAATTCATTAGTCTATTATTGTATAGTTATTATTTGTAACTCTTTCAGTGTATTTATTTTCGTTCACCGAGTAAGAACCTAAGTTTTTAGAAGTAGTTTGAAATTTACCTCTATATAAAACCTTACCATCTTTGATAGATTCAATCAAGTATTGAGTCTCATCCTCCAAGTCGCTGAAGGCTGCATCACTAACATTCATTGTTAACGTATGATAGTACCCATTTTTAGTTAAAAAGGCATTTCCGTTGTCGTAAGGGTTAAATGTCGCGACAGATGAACTACTACCGTCTTTATATATTGAAAACGTAATAGAAGGATATACTGTTATAGTTACATCTTTCATATTCAAATTTATATACAAAGATTGAAAACCCGCTTCATTTATATCTATATAGTTCATAAGTCTTTATTTAAAAACAGTTTTACCTCTATATTGAGATATTAATTAAACCAAAAAGAGCCACCAATTAAGGCAGCTCTTGCGGTTAGTAGTTAATTAAGTTAATTAAGCTCCTAAAGTAATTGCGAAATCAGTAGCTAAAGTCCCAGTGTAAGACTTAGCGAAACCTTTTTCCATTGCAGCGAAAGAAAGCTCATAACCAGATTTGTCTCCTAAAGAAGCTCCAGTTGATGTGGTTGCGTTCATTTCTGCTCCAAATTCTTCACCCATTACCCAGATGTCTCCGTTGTTATCTTCGATTAAGACGTGAGGCCTTCCGTAAGCTAATAACTTAACTTCTTTGTGAGTAGTTGCATCTTGTTTTTTCAAAGATACTGTAAGAGTTTGCTCAGCGAATGTAGAACCATTCTCTCTAGAACTGGTAAGAGATTGTTCGAAAGCTGAAGACCCTCTAAGGTCGTATTTAAATGCTGGAATAGATGAACCAGAAACTCCAGTGATTTCCTCGTCTGTTGAAGTAAAACCTCCAGTTGTGCCGAAATTTACGAAATAAATCGCATTCAAGCCGCCAGCTGAATCTTTACATCCTTCGAGACGTCCAAGTGATATATTGCAAGCCATAATTATGTGTTTATAATGATTATTATTATTATTATTGTTAAATATAAGGAGGCTTTTACACCTCCCTATTATTTATTTATTAAGCTACTGTTCTTAGTACAAGCTCGCTACCGATAGAGTAGTTTACTGCTGCAGAATAACGCATAACTAGACGTACATTTTGACTTCCGTCGATGTCAGCGAGGTCGATTAATTTAACTAAATTCTGGTCATTTTGTAAACCACAACCGAATGCTAAATTTTCTTTTTCACCTGCTACAATTACCCCAGCAGATAATCCGTTAGCTACAAACAATTTAACTCCTTCGAAGTCCATTTCAGTTTGACCAACGTGATATAAATCTTTATATCCTAAAGCAGCTTGTGCTCTTACATAAGAACGAGAATCAGCTTGAGAGATATAGATAGCTAGACCTTCATTTCCGTAGATAGTTTCTGGAATAGAATCTATAACAGCCCCTAAAGTAGCTATAATGTTTGTTGCGTCAGTTGCAACACCTGAAATCTTAACTACATCAGAATCAGCAGTCATCAAGTCAACAAGACCATCAAATTCACCAGACCCACTAGAGTCAGTTCCATTCCAGATATTGTTTTCAATTTTCATTGCTACTTTTCCGGCAACGTGTCCGATTAGGTAGTTAGCGAAAGACTTAGGAAGCTCATCGAAAGAAGAAAATCCTTGCTCAATGCTCAACCAATCCGATTCGAAATCTTTTTTACAAAGTTCCATATTTACTTGGAAATCTTTTGGTTGTAAGTAACGCTCAGTCAAAGTAACTGTAGACGTTGCTGTGAAGTCACAAGAAGCATCAGCGATGATATCACCAACAGCTAATTTTTGCATAACTTGCTTGTACTTTACATTTGGCTTAACAGTGATTCCACCTTTATCGATAGTTGGAGCACTTAATAAACTTGCAGAAATAAAACCTGCTGCTTTTTCACCAGCATAGCTAGTAGTAATTGATGTTGTAGTTGACATAGTTTAAATTTTAGATTAATTATTATTATTATTATTATTGATTGTTAATGTACTTAAATACTCTTTCTTGAATTGAGCTTCCTTTCTTACCTACTCCAGATGCAGCTTTCTTAGAGACAACTGTCTCAGGCGAATGAGTCAATCCTTTAGGCTCTGGCGTTACTACTTCTGGAGCGTCTACAGCTTCAGGCTGTGCCATTGCATTTTTTAATATTTCCTTTAGGTCAGCTAATTGCTTTTCTAATTCATCTACTCTAGAATTCTTAGTCTCTGGAGTTGGGTCAATAGACTCAGCTACTTCTTGAATAGCTTCTCCAGCGTCTTCAATAGCTTCACCTACATTTTCTACTACATCAGCTACAGTCTCTAAAACCGCGTCCTTTGCGTCTTCAGCTACTTCCTTAACGTCTTCAATAACTTCTGTTATAGATTCAGCTACGTCTTCAGCAACTTCTTTTACATCGCTAACAACTTCGTTAACGACTTCTTTAGCATCACTTGAAACTATATTAAGAGCTTCAGCTATTGCCTTTAATGTGTCTTTTGCATTCATAAATAAGGTATTTTTATAGGTTTGTACTTTATTTAAAAACAGTATTACTACGCTTTTGTTTTACAAGTGTTTAGGAGTATAGCTTCGCTGAAAAATAAGACATCTTAGCTGCAGTGGTCACTCCGATAGTGGCTTCTACACCTACTCGCTTAGTCCTTAGCTTAAATATATCACCTATAACCGCGTCAGCTTTAAAGCCCATTATATACGCTCCCCCTACCCTCTGAGTATTGTTTCTACTAGCATATTGAGCGTCTGAAGTTAGCGATACTCCGTTCTTTTGAAGTTCGATATAGAGTTCGTGTCTATTATTAGCGGAGTTATAACTAGCTAGTTTAGCGTCAATTTCTATGATACCAGCTTTATTTACCGTCAAATGTCCTAGACTATTGTCGAACGTAAAGTCTGAGTTAGTAATAGTTGGCGTGTCCCAGAAAATCGCTGCATTTTGATATCCACTAGATACCACCTGACCAGTAACTCCGTCGTCTTGCACCTGAAAAAACGAAGTATTAGTTCCTGATGTCTTTACATATCCAAAGGCTTCAATGTCAGCATCACTTAATTGGGTGTTGTCATTATTGTCTGTAGTTGAAAATCCAAATGCTTCAATCTCACTTTGAGTAAGTTGAGTATTTGTATCAGTAGTACTAAAGCCAAATGCTTCAATCTCTGACTGTGTCAATTGAGTATTGTTATCCGTTTTAACGTACCCTAGAGCCGTTATATCGGCATCACTTAATTGAGTGTCGTTATCAGTCTTAACGTAGCCTAGAGCTGCTATATCAGCGTCAGTTAATTGCGTATTGTTGTCAGTCTTAACGTATCCAAATGCAGCTATGTCTGAATCACTTAATTGGGTGTTGTCATTATTGTCTACAGTCGAGAAACCAAACGCTTCGATATCTGCTTGAGATAGTTGTGTATTAGTAAAGGTCTTTATGTAACCTAAGGAAGCTATATCAGCGTCAGATAGTACCGTATCAGTTGGTATTGTTGGTAAGTTAGATAAGTCATTATAATCACCGCTAAAACCAGAGCCACCGCCGCCACTACCTAAAGCTTCTAGTGTTTCGGCGACATTAGACTTAGATGATATCCACTGAGCACCGTCCCACACATACCACCCTTTTGGATAATAAGTACCTCCTATAGTGTACGGGAGCCATTGAGTCCCTTCAGCATTCTCGACATAAGCCAATCCACCCTCTTTTATTCCGCTTCTTAAAGACGAAAAATCGCTTGATATTTGCTCAATAAATCTACTAGATGATTGAAGGAACGATATAAAGGTCTGAGTAGCGTTGCCATTAGATACACTAGCTGTAGACTGCTGTAAATCGAATGAATTAACCCCTAGACTTTCGTTTGTTTCTGTTCTATAGTTTATAGCCATTATTGATTAAAATTAGAGTCGTTTTCAGTGATTAAAGTGTCGTTTCTTTCGCTTCTATTTACATTAGATACTCTGTTGTTTGCGTATAAAGACCCAAACCCTTGAGCCTTAGCATTTGGTCCACCGAATTTATTACCTACTTTTGGATATTTTGCTTTTATGTACATAAGTTTTATATTAAACCCCCCTAATTAAAGGAGGGTAATTGTTATTAAGGTGTATCAGTTACTAAGTCAGTATTGGTGAAATTATATCCAGTTAAATCTGCTGAACCAATTAAGTCCGATACAGTTGTTACGCTAGACTCAATTTCATAGTAGTGAGACGGTGCTGCAGCTAATAAACTCAAGTCCTGAGTTGAACCACTGTTATATATAGTAGTGGCGTTTGAGCTTTGGTCACTATTCCATATAGCCATTTGATTTATACTACCATCAAAATACTCATTATGTACGTTATTATTTCTACCAAACCTAAAGATATTGTCAGAAGTATTTTCCCCTGATATACTACCTGTGTAGCCACTATTAGCGTTAAGCCCAATAGTTGAGGCTGAAACTCCATTCACATATACATTAAACCTACTATAGTAGTCAGATAAATCAGCAGCATCATTACCTGTTGTGCCTCCGTCATAAGTTACCATTACGTGACTCCAAGTATTAGCAGTAAAAGCGTTACCAAATACTCCAACGTTAGCACTTGAATAAGTACCATACGTTATAGTTATGTTATTGGCGTTTATCTTCTTTATAACAACAGCTCCTTCAGTAGCTGCTGAGCCCGAGCCGTATACAAACAAAGTTTGAGCCGCTGTATTATTGTTAGGCTTTACCCACATAGATACACTCCAAGCGTTCCCGTCTCCATTAGTAGCCCTGTCCATTGAGTCCATTATAGTAGGGTTACCTGATAAATAAGACGTTGAACCGTCAAAACTAAGTGACTTGCTATTTGTATAACTAGCGTCTTCTGTTATCGATATTGTTACTGTAAACTCAATCGTACCTCCGATAGCATTACCTGCCTTACAATTAACTACTATAGTGTCTGCTGCAGTCCCTGCAAATGCAGGAGCCGTACCAGATAATACACCTGAATTTTGGTTCAGTGACATCCAATTAGGAGCGTCTACCGCAACAAATTGATTAACTATATTGTCACTAGATATTATTTGAAAGTTTAAAACATCAGCCTCTTCTACAGAAGCTGTCTGGTCTGCTACAGTCGGTACGTAATTAGTATCAGGCTGTGAGCCTCCGTTTAATGCTTGCTTAGATATCACTGGTATAGAATAATAAGCTCTATTACCCTTAACTCCGAAATACAAGCTAACTGAGCTCCCTACAGTTGGGTTCATCTTAGCTGTAGCTATTTTGATACCTGCATCTTCGTCATATATAGTTAATTTACCATCTGTGTTGAATCTTAAACTATGCATTCCTTGTACCGTACCAGAACCACCACCCTCACGATATTGTTCTAAACTAGCTGCAAAGAAGTATCCATTAGCGTTGGTGTTCATATCCCAATCATTTGCCCCACCCTGAGTAAATACTAAGGCTTCGTTAGTTTGATATACAAACGTATTATCTAATTGAGCTTCAGCAGTTACAATACCAGTTGACGCTCCTGTGTAGTTAGTACCAAAGAAATCACCCTGACCAACCTCATCTAGCATAAACATTAACTTCTCTCCTATCTCAATAGATAAGCTACTTTTAATAATAGTATGGTCTAGTATTCCGTTAAGGACACCGTCTTCTATGTCATTATAATCGTGAACAATGTCCCATATATTAGTGGAATCTGAAGCTACAAATTGAGGGAATACGAATTGAGAATCACACCCTAGCTGTAGCTGAAATGAATCAGGAACTATAGCATTGTTTGTTTTAGCTATCTCAACCTCAGAAGTTCCGCTTAAGTCCATAAGAACGATATGTCCGTTACTTAAGAATCTAAGTGACAAAGGAGCTCCAAGTGTAGGCACGTATCTATTTGTAGCGGTAGTGTTTGTTAGTGTTGTATTACTACCATTTCTAAACCCACTTGTGTCTCTCCAGAAACCAGTAGCCCAATTAGCTTGTTGTCTAGAGTTAAAAGTACCTGAGTGGTTATATGTAGCACCGTCCCATATACCCAATACAAAGGCTTTGTTATTATTGAAATTCCATCTAAATTCAGTACCCTTAGATAAGGAAGTACCAAAGTAAAAAGGTGCCCTTGATGCAATACCTAAGCTTAAATCACTTACAGTATTATTTACGCTTTCGTTAGCTCTGTCACCATAAGAATAGTACCAATCAGCATTTCCGAACGTAGATGAACCGTTAATCATATTAGTCGCGTCTATAGTTATCTCAGAAGCGTCACTCATAACAAGGACCAAATTTGTACCTACTACGGAACCGCTAACAACCTCATTACTTGAGCCAGTACCACTTAAAGTACTTGCGTCAATAGTAATAATAGAAGCGTCAGAAAGGCTAAGAACGATGTCTGTCCCAGTAACTACCCCTGAGCTTATAGTTGTGTTGTTGTCAATAGCTAAAGAACCAACGCCTACTGTTATAACCGTTTCGTCACTCATAGTAAGCTCTAAGTCGTTTCCATTTAATAAACCACTTTCTACAAATAAATTCTCATCTACCGCTAGGGCTGATACGTCTATAGTTACGGTGCTAGAGTCACTAGCGTTAAGCGTTAGCAAATTGTTAGCTAATGTACCGAATGTAATAGTCGTATTTTCGTCTACAGCTAAGCTAGATGCGTCGATAACTACAGTAGTGGCGTCATCCATTGTAAGAGTTAAATCAGTACCACTCAGAGCCCCTGAGGCTACGAAGTTGTTTTCATCTACTCCTAAGCTAGTTACGTCTACAGTGTAAGATACACCATCATTCAATCCTAACGTCAAATCATTGCCAGATAAAGTAAAGCTATTTACAAATGTATCATCCGAGGCAAATCCTGCTGTATTAGTGAATATTTCGTTTAATTGTATTACTGCCTGATTCAATACAGAGTTCACAAGACTTCCGTTAATAGAAACAGCACTTACTGGTAAGCTTTCTACTAGTATTTTAGCTCCTCCTTTAATTTTTATTTGAATCTCAGTTCCATTAGCTACAGCTTGAACCGTATTAACAGCGTGTGGTATCAGTAAATTGTCAGTACCTAAAGATAAGTCTCTGAACAATACAGTTGAGCCAGTGGAATCTAGTCCGAAATCCATAGCTTTATATTTTAAGTAAGGTGAGATTAGCTCTAAGTCCTTATCCTCAAATAGTCTATTATGTACTACTGTTTGATATCTGTAATTTCCATCAGCTTGTATAGCGTCGCCCTCTCTAACTTGAAAAACTCCGTAGTCAATATCATTAACTCTATCTACCTTACGAATTTCAGCAAATATTGTGGTACCCGCGTGAATTTCTACGGGGTGGTCAAAAAACCACTCAATAACATCACCAGAATATATAGTTTTGTCAGCCCTAGTAATTGCTGAGTCCCTATCTAGTATTTGCTTATAAACTTTCTTACCGTTAACTTGAAGCGTGTACACTAAAGCTATATCAGTATTCACTTGCTCACCTGCAGTCGTAGTGATTCCTAATCCTGCTATATTTATCCCGAAATAGTTGCCTCCAGAATATCCTGTCGTATTCAAAGTAGCATCCCCACCTAAAGGCAAAGAAAACATATCGCTATAAACTCGACCACTTGGCGGAATGAATCCGTCGGAACCCTGGTTGACTGTTAAGCTCTGGTCTTTTAGCCCACCCCACATAGGGTAAAAGTTTGTATTGTTACCTAAGTTGGTAAAGAATATATTCTCAGCTCCTGAACTCATTTTGTGCTGCTCACCTAAAAATAGAGAGTTAAGAGTAGTTTCTATAGCTCTGTCACCTATCAATTGGTCCTGCTCTTCATCGTATTTAAAATGGCTTAGAGTCTCAATCTCTTCATCGGTTATAGTCCTCCCTGACACGAAATCAGTTGAACTATTGTCTATACTTTTACTATTATCTAATTGTGAGTTAGATGAGTTAGTATTGTCTGGAAATAAATCGCTACCGTCATTCACTCCCGTAATCTCTCTAATTGGCATATCTTTTTTATTTATTAATTAATATTTTCTTTTATAAATGTCCTAATCAGGTCCAAAGCTCCGTCTAGTAATTGGTCACTTAACCCTATATCTTCAGCGGACTCACTTCTAAGTACGTTACTAAACGCACCCTCTATAGAGAAACCGAATACTTTATTGTTTTTAATGTAATTGTCCCAAATGTCCTTATCATCTACCTTCATAGAAACTACCCAAGTACCCTTAGGCACGTCTAACCCGTATTGCTTAGATTTGTCAAATTCTGGGTTATCTACTATCCACGATTCAAAGACCGTCATTCCCTTTAATGGCTGGGAATGCTCTAGAGTAGCGTTAGATTGATTAGACCTCTTAAAAAACATCTCAGCAGCCTTAGCGACAGTCTCTTCACTGAAGTATATATAGAATTCCTCACCATTCATATTTCTATAAATAGGCTTATCAGGTATTAACGCCGCACCCATTAGTATTTGTTTATCAGCATTAACCTCAGCTAGTAAGATTGGTTTTTGGTCACCTAAAGCTACCCAATCACTGCCTATAGCGGGAGACTCAACTAAACTTAGAGCATTAACCCCAGACATTAGCTCATTCTCATCAATAATCATTTCATATAAATTCATAGTAATCTCTTTATTTAAAAACAGTATTTTATGTTTAATTAACCTATTACCCCACCGAAGCGGCGTCATCTGTAGCTCTCTGAGCTGCTTGTGAACTGGTTACGTCTGATTCGACCACATAAGCTCTCATAGGGGCGTCATTCACTGACCCTATTGCACCCGCTATCATATTGTCACCAGCATTAGTTTGACCTATTACGTTGAAGCTAGGAGCTTGAGGTGCTGCACCTGCAGAAACACCACCGCCACCACCAGAGGCACCAGCCTTAGTTGTTAATCCTTTAAGTTTTTTCTTTTGACCCGCGAAATTCTTAACTAAACTAGCGGCTTGTAAAGCATATCCAGCTATAGTTATAACATTCCAAGGAAAACCAATCTTAGAACTTTCAGCCATACCTTGAGCTGTAGCGGTACCTATCTTAGCACCTTCAATACCAGCGTCTTCTAGAGCTGCCTGAGCTTTAACTTTTAATTCATCTTTAATAAGACCCATTTTCATAGCTAACTCTTGTAGTTGCATCGATAATTTTATAGCCATTAATGCCTTAGCTATTCCAGTTTCTTGACCAGCAGCGTTAGCAGCTTCATCTAGAGTAGATTTAACTAAACTTCTTTTAGAATCCCTTAACCTCATTTCTTGCTCTAGTATATTGTCGATATCCACAGCTTTCTTCTCTAATTGAGCTTGAGTCTCAAAATCTATAAGTCCCTGATAATGTTCTCTTATTCTCTTCTTTAACTCTTCTTTCTCTGTCTCTTCAAGGTTTAATTGGTCCAATGCCAATAAGTGAGCTTCTTGTTTTTTAGCTATCTCATCCATTGGGTCGGAAGTCTTGCCGAACATTTCGTCAAATTTCTGTCTATTTTTTTCTTTCTGTTCTGCCTCTAGTCCGTCATATAAGTTATTGATTCTTAATTCAGCTTCTTTTTTTTCTGTTGAGGTTAGATTTAAAGCGGCTAGCTCTGCTATATGTCTTTCGCGTCTTAATTGTATTTTTTCAAGTTGTGTCTTAGCGTCCGTATCACCTTCTAATTTAGCTAACTTATCTAGAAACGCCTTCTTATCAGCTATAGCCTTAGCTGCAGCCTCATCGTCTTTCTTAACTTGACCCTCTATAAAAGCCTCGTTGTTTTGCCTTAGTATCTCTTCGTCTTGCTTATCTTCTCGTATTTGGTCTCTATTTTTATAGTCATTATATAACTTATCTTTTTCTATTCTGCTATTTGTCTCAACTACACCCCAAGCTTGTATTTTCTTTTGAGTCATAGCCATCTCAGCGTCTAAAGCCTTAAGTCTAGCCTTAGCAGCCCCCGATACTGGCTTACCTATAAAAGGCACATCTTCTAAAGAGGTTAATGCCTCTAGTGCAAACTTACCAAATTGTTGTCTCAATAACACTAAGCTTTGACCAAACTGAGCCATTACAGTAGTACCTATTTTTAAATTGATTTGAAATCGGTCGAATAACATACCGACGTAGTCAGATGAGTCGCCTAATTTATCTAATGAGTTTGTTAATGTTTGTATAGCACCTCTAGATACTTTAGAAATAACCCCTTGACCATCATCTAACCCTAAAACAAAGCCCTCCCACGCACTAGAAAGCTTAGTTAAATCACCCTCTAGATTATTAAGCCTTTCGTCAGCCATCTTCTTGGCAGCCCCACCAGCGTCATCAAAAGCTATTGTGAGCTCATCTAATTTATCTATATTTTCTGCTAATGCAATGACAGTTCCCTTTGCCCTATCACCTACTAACTCCTTAGCTATCGCTAATTTCTGTGAGTCACTTGTAGCATTCTTTAATCTCTCAGAGGTCATCACTAAAGAGGTCCTAAAGTCCTTACCAGTCTTCATAGCCAAGTCACTCATAACCCTTCTAAGCTGAGTACCTGCCATTGACCCAGAAATACCAGTGTCAGCCATTACTGCCAATGCAGCGGTAGATTGTTCAATAGATATTTTAAGAGTCTTAGAGATAGGGCTAACTAACTTCATCGATTCAGTGAACTTATTCATATCTAAACTAGAGGCAGAAAAAGAAGCTGCCATAACATCAGCTATTCGGGCTGTTTGGTCTGAAGCTAGTCCAAAACCTCTAAGAGTAGACCCAGCTACAGCGGCCGCTTCAGCTAAATCAGTACCTGCTGCAGCTGCTAAATCAAGCGTAGCCTCCGTAACGTTTAATATCTGGTCAGTTGTGAAACCTAGCTTAGCAAATTCCGTTTGAAGCTCGCCAACTTGAGTAGCGGTAAAGGCGGTAGTTGAACCTAATCTTTTAGCGTCTGTAGTAAGTTTGCCCATTACTTCAGCGGTCCCCTTGTCTCCTAATACAGCGTTTAATGCACTCATCTGAGTAGCAAAGCCTTTAGAAGTCTTAATTATAGTCATAAAACCACCTACTAACGCACCAAGTCCAACAACTAAAGCACCTACACCTGAGCTTATTAGAGCCATAGTCATAGCTTTAATGCCTCCCGTAGCTAAATTAGCACTTGTACCGACGCCTTTAAGAGCTCCAGAAAGACCACCCGCGGCTGCGGTACCCTTATTCATTGATGTACCTACGTTTGAGCTTACATTAATACGAACGTTTCTAGTTTCTTTAGCCATTATCTGTTATTTGCTTTAAATTTTATATATCTCTTTAATTCTGACCAAGTCTCAGGGAACTTGTATCGCCCTCTAGCTCTATCAAGGTTTTTTGATTGTGTAGGAATTATGTCTAGTAGGTGTATTATTAATTTAATCATTAGTCTTTCTTTAAAAACAGAGGTTTATAGGTATTAAAGTCATCAAAACAAAACAAACCTACTATTAAGTTGTTTTTAAAATGTATGGGGACACGTACATAAGGAAACATATCTATAATAAAGCATTTAAAAGCTGCCTGAAATAATCCTTTGCGTGTCCAAACCAAACTATTACAAGGCGGCTTTTTTTATTCCTATTACTCCCTACTAGGTTAGAATGCATTAAACACGTTAGAGTGCTGATAAGTGGGTAAATCAGAGGTCTTTCCTCGCTATTGTCATATGAATAGCCGTTTGAATGAGTTTAGCCGAATATCTAATAATAAGAAC
>Ga0114915_1000592_pt1 | contig 16430 bp, 10 predicted proteins | sample MalvirAntarct_55_FD_87288 | JGI IMG/M metagenome (GOLD analysis project Ga0114915, IMG submission 87288) | Marine viral communities from the Global Malaspina Expedition - Malaspina viral metaG Antarct_55 | ecosystem: Environmental > Aquatic > Marine > Oceanic | place: South Georgia Island...
ACAGTGAAAGAACTGGTAAACATAAAGATCTAGCTGGTTATCTAAACGATATACAAGAAGAGCTTATGGATGCTATACTATATATTCAAGCTGCACGTGAAGAGTTAACTGATAATTTAGTTAATGAAACTATAGCTGAAGCTAATAAAGCTTCATTTACAAATGGAGATTATGGCACGCCGGTATAGTATAAAAAAAGGTCCAGTAAGATCTAAAAAAGTAGAGTATGATGGAATAAAATTTGCGTCAGGTCTTGAAAAAAATATGTATGTAGCTTTAAAAGAAGCAGATATTAAATCCGAATATGAGGGGCAAACTTACGAGCTTGTCCCTTCTTTTAACTTTAATCAAGACTCTTACGAAAGACAAGGAAATGGAAAAGGGGAATACAAAAATAGAGGTAATAAAAAAATACTTAACCTCAAGTATACGCCTGATTTTATCGGAGATGGCTTCATCATTGAATGCAAGGGAAGAGCTAATGAGAGCTTTCCTATACGCTGGAAATTGTTTAAAGCTTACATATCACAGAATCTGCCGGAGATTACGTTATATAAACCACAAAATAAAAAAGAATGCGAAGAAACCGTGAACCTAATTCTTGGGAAAAAAAAGATATAGCAAGAAGAAAATACGCTGAACGTAAATTACAGAAGTTTATAGACTGGAGTATTGAATCTAAAGGATATATAAAATATAAAGATCTAATGAAATATTCAGATGAATATGGATTACCAAAAACAACATAATATGATATATATTATTGATGATTTTTTACCAAAACCAATTTTAGAAAAACTAAATAAATATTTAATTAATTTTAAAGAGGTAGAAACCACTCACAAAAAATTCTGGGTAATGGATGTTCCTACTGATTTTAATGATTGGATAATAAACAAGCTAAGTGTAATAGAAGGCAAACAAATAGATAATATTTTTTCTTTTTTTAGAGTATCAACTGATAAATTAGACACTGACTGGAGAATACACTGTGATTCTATAATAAACAATAAAATACCTGAAAGGGCTTTAATATTATACTTTTCTGAACCTGGGTTAAATGAGCTAAATGGAACTGCTCTATGGGAACATAAAGAACTAGGTAGTAGTCTACCCTTGTCAGAACTTAGTAGTGATAAATATAATAATTTAATACTTAATGAATCTAATAAACTGGATAATTGGAAACTAAACACTGTTATAGGTTATAAAAAAAATAGACTAATTTCTTACCCGTCTAATTATTTCCACAGTAAATATCCAAATAAATCATGGGAAAAAGGAAGAAAAGTATTCGTAATGTTTTATAAATGAAAGAACAAACTTTAATAGAAATGCAAAACAAAATCAAGTCACTTACTAATGTGTTACAACACATGATGCAAGAACTAGATTATTTAAGAACTGTATCTTTAGGTACATTAGAAACAATAAAGCATATGTCAGATTATGACTCAGCTTTAGGTAAAATAAAAAACAAAGTAAAAGAAAACGAAAATGGAGATATCAAACAAAATACTAAGTGATATAACTGTTTATATGAAGTATGCTAAGTTTTTACCTGAGTTAGAACGTAGAGAAGCTTGGGTTGAATTAGTTACTCGTAATATGAACATGCATATAAAAAAATATCCTGAATTAAAAGATCAAATACAGGAAGCTTATAAATTAGTTTATGAAAAAAAAATCCTGCCTAGCATGCGATCCTTACAATTTGGAGGTAAACCTATTGAGATTAGTCCTAATCGCGTTTATAATTGTGCTTACTTACCTGTCGATAACATTGATTCGTTTCACGAAACCATGTTTTTGCTACTGGGCGGTACCGGCGTGGGATATTCTGTACAACAACATCACGTAAAACAATTACAACCAGTTAATAAACCTTATTCTAAAAGAACTAGAAGATTTTTAATTGGTGATAGTATTGAAGGATGGGCAGACGCAATTAAAGTATTAATGAAATCTTATATGGGAGACACTAGGTCTTCTAGTGTTGTGTTTGATTTTTCTGATATTAGAGCCAAAGGTGCTCAATTAGTTACGTCAGGTGGTAAAGCACCAGGTCCTCAGCCATTAAAAGAATGTGTACTTAAAATTAAAGGTATACTAGATAGTAAAGAAGATGGATCATCTTTATCTACTGTAGAAGCTCATGATATAATATGTCATATAGCCGACTCTGTTTTAGCTGGTGGTATTCGTAGAGCTGCTTTAATTAGTTTATTTTCTGCTGAAGACAATGATATGATAGGTAGTAAGTCAGGTAGTTGGTGGGAGAAGAATCCACAAAGAGGTAGAGCTAATAATTCAGCTGTTCTTATGAGACATAAAGTAACTAAAGAATTTTTCATGGATTTATGGAAACGTGTAGAACTTAGTAATTCTGGAGAACCTGGTATATATCTTAATAACGATAAAGACTGGGGTACCAACCCTTGTTGTGAAATAGCATTAAGACCTTTTCAGTTTTGTAATCTATGTGAGGTAAACGCTAGTGATATAGAATCACAAGATGATTTTAATGAAAGAGTTAAACACGCTAGTTTTATAGGTACACTACAAGCTGGTTATACTGATTTTCATTATTTAAGAGATGTATGGAAAGAAACAACAGAGAAAGATGCGTTGATAGGAATATCTATGACGGGAATAGGTTCTGGCACAGTATTAAAATATGACATGACGAAAGCCGCTCAAATAGTAAAAAGAGAAAATTCAAGAGTAGCCAAGCTAATTGGTATAAATCAATCAGCTAGATGTACAACCGTGAAGCCTGCTGGGACGACATCTCTGGCATTAGGAACTTCATCTGGTATTCACGCATGGCATAACGATTATTATGTCCGTAGAATTAGAGTTGGTAAAAATGAATCTATGTATAAGCATTTATTTAAACACCATCCTGAATTAGTTGAAGATGAGTTTTTTAGACCTCACGATACTGCAGTAATTAGTATACCGCAAAAAGCGCCTGAAGGTTCTATATTAAGAATGGAATCTCCTTTTGATTTACTAGAAAGAATAAAGAAAGTTGCTCAAGAGTGGGTCAAGCCTGGTCATAGAAAAGGATCTAACACTCACAACGTTTCAGCTACAGTTAGTTTAAAACAAACTGAATGGGACCAAGCTGGAAGATGGATGTGGGAAAATAGAGATCACTATAATGGTCTATCAGTATTACCTTATGATGGTGGTACATATACTCAAGCGCCGTTTGAAGATATAAGTAAAGTTAAATATGATACAATGATGACACATCTTAAAGATGTTGACTTAACTAAAATTGTAGAAACAGAAGATGAAACAGATCTAGCTGGTGAACTTGCTTGTGTTGGTGCTGCTTGTGAAATAACTTAACCTTAAAATAAAATAATATGATGTGTCCATTATGTTTAGGCGGTATTTGCGAATACTGTAAGTAGTTATGTTGGATGGATAGCTCAGCTGGATAGAGCACCTGCCTTCTAAGCAGGCGGCCGCAGGTTCGAATCCTGCTCCGTTCACAGTAAAATAAAAAGGGGACCTCGTTATGAGATCCCCTTTTTTGGTTACAGGAACTTTGGGTATGGTGCCCAGTATTATTGTGTTCCTACAGTTATTTCTTAGATTTTTTAGATATTTTAACGCAGTTGTTAACCATTTTAATTTTACCATTAACCTTTTTTCCACTTGGTGAAGGTTTTTTACCTTGAGCTTTATAGCCTTTCCAGCAAGTATCTTTTTTTCTTTTAGTTTTCTTAAGTGCCATAATTATTTATTAAACTTTTCGTTATATTTTCTTAGATTTTCAGCTTTTTTTCTTATTTTTTCAGCTTTTTTATCTTCTTTTGACAAAGGTTTATCTTCGATTTTAGGATTATAATTTTTGTTTTTACTTTTCTGTAGCTGTAGTATTCTTTTTACTCTACCTTCTTCATTTTTAAGTCTTTTTATTTCCCAACTCTTTAATCCATATTGTTTTAATATAGACTTTTGTTCCCAAGCGGTATATCCATTAGGATCTTTATATAATTCTTCACGACCTTTATTCCGCTTTTGCTTAGGTGTTTCTATACTCCACTTAGACCAACCTGCTCCTAAAGCAATTTTTTGCCAAGTTTCTGTATCTTCGTCCATTACTGCAGATAAATTATCTATTTTTAATAAAACTCTATCCAAAGGCACGTTAGTTGTAGCAGAAACTACTTTAGCGCTAGCTAAAAAAGCTGGGTTATCTAAGCTAAAACCTTTATCTAGCATTTCTTGTCTACGTTTTTTACTGTCAAATTGCCAAGCAGCTTGTCTAATTCTTGATATTTTAGAACCTATTGGTGGTGAAAACTGTAGTAATTTAAATATAGAGTCTACGTAATCAGGCTTATCTCTTCCAGATCTTTTATATATATCAAATAAAAAGTTTTTAATTACAGAAACAGCTGCTCCACCAATACCAACACCTCTTAGCATTGAATCTAACATACCATTAGCTATGTCCATTGCTTTTTTGTTTTTAGCTTTAGTATTTGCTGCTTCTAATTCTTCGTCATCTTCATCTCCAAAACCTAATCCAAAAATAGCTTGTTGTAAAGAATTGAATATTATATTTTGAACAACTCCGTAATATATTATTTTACTTACATTAGTTTTGCTATCTCCTCTACCTGCTGCTAAATCTTGAAAAGCCCTTTTTTGTAGTCTTGCATATTGCATAGGTGTATTTGCAAACATTAGTATTAATCTACCGTAGTCACTGGATTGTTGTTGTGATATTTTATCTGGCCTACTAGATTGTTGATTTTCCTCTGTTAATTCCATGAACTCAATCATTGCTTGCTCCTTTGCTTTAGCCTCTGTCATCCCGTTTTTAACTAAATCAACTATCCTGTTTCTATAATAAGTAGCTCCTCCACTTGCTATAGCAAAACTATCAGCATACTGAGTAGGTGCGTAACCTTTAGATAATATGTAATTCAAAACTCCTTTAGCTTTGTTCTTACTAGTTGCAGCAGCATCAGCAATTTCAGACTCTGCTATATTTATTCTAAGTCCATTACGTCTATCTTTTAAAAAATCAGAATTCATCAAATACATAAAATCTTTCCAATATTGAGGTTGATTAGCAAACGCAGCCCCAGCTTTTAATGGGTTATTAAAACTCCAATTCATAAAGTTAATACTAGATATTGTTTGAAGTATAGCAGATCTAGTGTTAAAAAACATTATAGCAGCATTAGATCCATTAATATAATTAAGTATTTTATTACTTAATCTATTACCTTCTTGAAGCCTATTACTACCATTTTTCATACGTGATAATATATTTTTTAAAGCTTCAACGTATTTAGCTCCATAAGCAGCTTCTAATTTATTTAAGTTTTTCTCACTAAATATTATATCAACATTATCTTGCCATTCTTTAAGATATTCAGGTCTTTTAACTTCTTTTAATCCTCTCATTAAATCAGTAGTTATATTACCTACTAACCACTCTTTTAAAGGTGCTGGATATGGATCTTTATTTATTGTCAATAATTGATCAGCAAATTCTTTTAAAGTACTGTTATTCTCTATTATGGATATCATTTCTTTAGTGTCTGATTTTGATAAACCTGGAACTTCTAAACCTTGTTTATTCCATAAATAAACTCTTACCGCTTGCTCATTTGTAAAGCCATCAACAGCTTCTTTACCTAAGTCTTTAGGCACATTTAAATCTTCTTTTAGCTTTTTAAAATCACCCATTAAATTAACTCTAGCTTGCTGCAAGTTTATATTGGCTCTAGCAAAAGGATCTATTAAATTATGCTTAAACCAAGCCATTTGTTTATCACCTAAATCTCCTTTAGATAACAATGGATATATTAAACCTGTAAAGTCTTCAGCTGAATATGGTATAAAAAATTGAAACTTATCTTTACCACGAACTTGAGCTTTGGCTTTTGAATATTGTTTTTCAGAAGCTATACCTGTTTTTTGTTCTATTATTTTATTAAAATCAGAATCTATATCTTTAGCCTGTTTGTATTTAGCTTGTTGAACTGTGGATTTAACATCTACAATATCTAAAGCACTTCTAACTGCAGAAACGTTTTGTATTGCATCATCGGCAAAATAAAAATCATTATAACCTTCAGCTGCTTTATCTATTATCCAATTAGCTTTAGCCGCTCCTGTAGATTTACCTAATCCTGTTATATTTTTTAATGGTATTTCTAATCCTTGCGATTTTAAAAATTCATATATAGCAGGTGCTGCTTCAGAAGCTCTAGCTGTTAAAACAAATAAATCTTCATTACCTCTAGCGTCTCTAATTTGCTTAGCTAAATTAAATAAAGGACCACGACCACCATCAGTCACGTTGTTAAAGTCATCAAAATTAAAATTATAACCTTTACTTTGTAAGTCAAAACCTTCTGTTGCAAATTGCTCAGCATTTAATTCTGTGACTGTACCGTCTGGAGAAGTAGCTATAACTATATTGTTGCTAGTAGCTAAAGTGTCATCAAAGTCAAATACTCTAATTTTTCTAATTGGTGCTTTAGGATCTCTAGCTATTCTTAATGCTTCATCTATTGTTGCAGCTTTATTCAACACGTCCTGCATAGACATATCTTCATTTATATCTAAAACTCCAGTATTTTGTAATAAATCAATATCAATATCTTTTGCTTGATTTATAGATCTACTTAGTACTTTAATTTTTTTATCAAGTATTTCTTGTTTAAAGATTTGCTTATAAGCTTTTTCACCATTTAAATAATATATATTATTGCTTATTCCAGTTTGTTTATTTAAGAATTTAGTAAGTCTTAATATTCCTTCTGGGCTTGTTTTAGCAATTTTTTTACCACCTTCTATTCCTTTAGAATCTATAAGATCCATTATGTAGTTAGGCCCAAAAAACTGAGTATGACCAGATAGTATTTCATTTAAAGAAGCATTTGTTAAAGTACCTTTTAACATGCCTTGAAACAACTTTGTCATGGTTATAGTGTTGGGTACTAAATGCTCTCCTTTAATTATTAAATCTACATAAGCAGAAGTACCTGCACCAAAAGCAGCTTGAACTTTAGCTTCTTCTAAAGTGTATTTTTTCTTACCATTTTTATCAAGTGCGTTTATATTATTTTTTAATCTTAAATCGTATCTACCTTTAAACTCTGGAAACTCGTCTATGAATTCTTGAATAGAAGCGTCTTGCTGTTCTGTATTTAACTCAAGAAATTTTTCTTTACTAAGTCTTTTCTTTTTAAAACTCTCTATGTCTTGGTTACCATCTATTAAATATACATATTCCAACTTACTTAAAGCTCTTAAACCTTTAACAACACCTGTTTGTAATTGAAAAAACTGAAACAACTGTAATGGTGTAATTTTTTTACCGTTTTTATATTCTTCTTGTATTTCTAACATTAAGTTTTTAAACAACTCCATATTAGCTACATTTGCATCTTGTATTGTTTGCTCAGAGTTCTGTAATAAAGAAAGCTTATTAGCTACAGTTCCATCACCAATTAAAGGTTTTAATACTTTACTAAGTAAAGGTAAAGTCTTATTCATTGGCATAACATCTGCTGTATTAATATTGTTAGCTTTTTTAAATTTAGATGCTCTTGCTTTTATATACTGGTTGTAATACTCTCCAGCTTTACCAATTGATTTTTTTAATTTTGCAGGATCTAAAAGTCTATTGCTAAAACCTACAAATTCTAAAGTCGAATTAAAAGCTTTTATTAAATCTGAGTCTATTATTTTAACAAGAGTTTGAGCAAAATTATTCATACTCTCTGCAGCAGGCTTGTTTATAGTTCTTACACCTTTATTTTTACTAGTAATTATATGGTTTTTATTGTCTATTTGTTTTCCAAGCTTTTGCTCTTGATCATTACCCTCTTTTAAATCTTTTTTAATTACTTTAACAAACTCTGCACCTTGTTCTAGCATAGGATCTTCTTCCAACAACATATCTATAGCTTTAATTACGTTGTCATCTACACCTTCTATTGCTTCTTGAAACTCAGGTTTGTAATTACCTTCTTCATCTTTATATCCACCATCTAAAGAATAAGCTAAATCTGTTAATTCATTAGCTTTATCTACAAACTCTGATAATAAATCTGTTGGAATATCTATATCTTTAGCAAGTTTATAATCATTACCTCTACCTAATTCCCTAGATATGAACATTATCTCTGCTTCTACTTTGTCTCTACCAAACTTTTCAGCTCTTTCATCAGTTAGTGTTGTTAGCTCGTAGCCTTCTTCACCTGGTTTTTTACCTAAGTTATCTTCAACTTTAGAATCTAAAACTTGTCTAAGAGCATCTTCTGTAAACTCAATGGCAGCTATTTTAGCTAAGCTATTACGTTTAGCGTCTGGTCTCTCTATGTCTACAAAAAAGTCAGTTAAGTCTTTAGGTGATAAACCAGGTTTTAAACGTCTTTTTGGATTACCAGCATAAGGATCTTTAACTCTTGATCCTTCAGATCTTGACTCTTCCGCTAATGTTCTAGCTTGTTTACCAGTTTTTTCATCTATAATAGGTTCTGTAAGTTTACCTAATCTTTTGTTTAAAGTTGTTTGTTGAGCCTTACTTAATATAGCGGCTGCGTATTTTTCTATAAAATTTCTATATTTAGCACTTGTTGGTGTACCCATTAATTTTTTAACGTCAGTTTCTAAATCAGCAATAGCAGCGTTTCTAAGAGCTTTTAAAAATTTACCTGAACTTACATCTCCTAATGTAGTTCCTAACGTTCTCTTGGTGCTCTCTATGACTTTATTGTAAAAATCTCCGCCTTCTTTAATGTCTAAATCATTACCTAATTCTAAAAAGCTTTGTCTTAGTGATTTTTTTTCTTCTTTACTAAAATCTTGCTTTGGTTTTGATTGTGTAACTTCATCTGATTGCACACCAAGCATTGGAGCTACTATCTCTATAGCTCTATAAGGATCAAACTCTTTAATAGCTTTACCTATAAACTGACCTAAAGTTATAGTATTCCTATAAGACTCTGGTTTGGCTAAATATTTATTTACATAATCTATAACACCTCTCTTATCTGAAAGTATTTGAAAAACCATATCGTCAACAGTGACAGCACCTTCAGACTGAAACCCAGTTTCTGAATCAATAACTCCAGCTACTTTAGGATTGTCTTTAACTGGGGTATTACCTATAACAAATTCTCTACCATTAACGTATCTTCTAACATCTTCTTCAAATTGAAAAGCTAATGCCGAAGGAAGACTTTCATTGTCAATACCCATATTGTCTATGAGTCCTTTTATCTCTATATCTTTAGCTTGTTTTTTACTTTCATTTGCTTTGGCTTTAGATGTGTTTCTTTCTTTATCAAACTCTAAACCAGCTACATCTAAATCATCAGATATATTTATACCTTGATTAGCAGCTTTTACTTGAGCTCTTGTTAATCTACCTTTATTTATAGATTTATTATAATCACCTATAAAATCTAAAATATCATCAGCATTATTAAACGCTATGTCTTTAGCTCCTGGTAAATTTTGATTTATTCTTCTCCAAGAATCTTTTAAAGCTCCTCCTAGTTTTTTATCTTTAGCAATTAATCCAAGATCCACAAATTCACTAAATAATGTTATCATTTCTTCGGCTTCTGCTTGAGTATTAACAGTTGCATCAATTTTGTATTTATTCAAAGTGTTTTTTAACATTTCTAAATTTTCATTAGGTATACCAGTTTTATCACTTTGATCTTGTATAGCTTTTAATCTTTTTTTAATGACATCAGCCATTCCAAAAACTTTATCAGGATTTGTTCTTAATGTATTTTTTAAAAATTTATGTAATATTTCATGAGCACCAGCAAAATAACCTACACCATTAGATATTTTATCTAAGTTTATGAGTGCAACTTCTTTTCCATCTATATTTGTTTCTACAGCTCTACCACTAGCTGCTGCTTCTATTTCCTCTTCGGTGTCGTTAGTGTTATCTCTTAAATATTGTTTTAAAGACTCTTCATCTTCAAAAGTTAAAAAATCATCTATAACATCGTCAGACAATTGATCAGCTACTTTTTTACTTTTATTAATTATATCTTCAGCTTTAGCTATATTAGATAATCTTTTATTTATTTGAGCTATTCTTAATTTTTCTGGTCCTACTTGTTCAGGTTCTAAACCGTCTATATCTCTTTCTATTTTAGCTCTTTCAACTAATAAATCTAATGATTCATTCCTAGCTTTTTGACTAAACTTACCGGGAACTCTGAGCCCAGCGTTTCTTATACTAGATATATCTTCTATTTCTTCTTGGTATGCTTTTTTATTTATTATATTACCATTACCATCTGAATACTTTTCTTTAACTTTTTGTAAAGCTGTTTTGTAAAATTGTTCTGTTTTTGCTAAATTACTATTAGGTGAAAATTCTTTTGCAAATTTTAAAGCGGCTGTTCTCATTTCTACACGACCTTGATAACCTACAGCTCCAAACCCAGGTAATACAGTACCTACAGTAACACCAGCTAAAAAGTTTTCCCATGTCTCTTCTCCGTTTAAATACTTAAATACATCTCCTTGTTTAGCTCCAGTATTAATTTGTTGTAGTGTAGATTGTCCAGCCTCAGTTAATCCTTCAATAAACGAGTTAGGTGTTTGTTTTATAACACCGTCTTTCATGTTTTTTAATATAGCTTTAACATCTCCTCTAAATAACGATTTAACGCCTTGCTTATAACCAACATTCATTGATTTGAAAAAAGCTTTTAAAGTTTTAGTGGCACCAAGTTTTTCTAATCTACTCATTAAAGCTGCTGTAGCTAAATCTTGACCTACATTATCATATTCTCCACTAGCTATAGCTTTGTTTAAATCTTCAGGTGTTATACCGTTTGGATATTTATCACCATCAGCCAGCATACCTTCTTTTACTCCTTCCATGTAGTTCTCACCATAGAATTGAGCTGTAACTAAACTACCACCAATAGTATTTAAAGCAGTCATTATAGGTATACCAACTTGAGGAGCAACAACACTAAGTGCTGTACCAGCAGACACAGCTGCCATCTGAGGTATAGAACCACCTAAACCTATCATAGCATCTCTCCAGCTTATACCATCACTAAAATTAGCTTGAGCAGCCATATTTCTATAGTCTTCAAACTCATTTAATTGTTCTATATTTTCTTCTAAACTTTTACCGCCTTCAGATAGATTTTTTTCAGCTCCTTCTCTTAGTTCTTGTATAGTTCCTTGTATTAAAACTCTATCATCAGCTATACCTTCTTTTCTTTCTCCTATTCTTATAGAAACCTCATCATTATCATTTTTACCCTGTTGTGTTAATTCACTGAGCTTGTTTAATACTTCTTCAGAATCTCTAATTCTTTTACCATCAACCTGAGCTCCTATAGTGTTGAACGTATTAGGTCCTAAACTCTGCATGCTAACACCCATGCTCTCTACTCCAGCAACTGCATTAGTTAAAGCATTACCTAACCAATTTCCTTTACCATTTCCAAAACGTTCTTGCCATTTATCAGACCAACTATACAACGTGCTTTTAGATCTACCTATCTCAGTTCTTCTCTCGCCATCAACTTTACCCATTGCTTCACTAATTTTCTTAGACTGACTTAGTATAACTGGGTCGTTCATCATAGATTTATCTACAATAGTAGCGTAATATTCATTAACTTTTTGTTGTAATGCATCAACTCCACCTCTAGTATTTAAATCCCATAAATCAGCTTCAACTAATTCATCTCTATACGCATCTACTTTTGGTGCTAAATTTTTAATATAAAAATCTCTTCTTGAAGAAACTAAAGGATCATTGTTTATACTGTTGTCAAAGAATTCATTATAAATTTCTTTATCTTCCCCAAAAGTGTTTTGTCTTAGTTTTTCTTTTAAAGCTTCTAATATTTCATTATTATATAAATACTCATTTTCAATATTCTCTGGCTTTTGATTCTCATCTTTTTGAACATCAGAATAATTTAAATTAGGCTTAGTAAAAACAGGTACAGGTATTTCATTTATTAATTTTAGCCTTTCATTACCATCTATGTCAGTTCTATTAGCTATATTATTTATCTTATCATTATAACCTTGTATTTGTTCTTCGTATAATTTACCTGAATTAGACTTTTCAATTGATGTTTTTTCTTTTTCAGTTAAAGCTTGGTCTTGGTTGTTTTCTGGCGCAAGCAAACCTACATTATTAATAGCTTCAGGCGTGTTTATTGGTTGACCAGTAATAGTGTTTATAGGTACAAAAGGTTTAGTATCTACAGGACCAAAAGCAAAATCTAATTGTTCTTCTTCTGTTAACAACCTATTGCCTTCAGTTGAATCTACATCAGCTTCAACTTCAGATTGTTCAACTACAGTAGCTTCTAATCCAGCTGGACTACCTAAAGGATTGTTAGTTTCACCAACTCTTTTAATAAGATCAGAATTTATTTCTAATAATCTTTCAAAAGTTATATTTAACTCTTCTGCTTTTTTTCTTAAAACGTCTTCACTTATTGGGTTGCCATCTATTTCGTACATTTACTCTCCTTTTATATTAGCAAGGTTTCTTTGTTGTAGTAATCCTTGAAATATCTCAAATTCAATTTCGTTAAATTTTGATTTACTAATATCTCCATTGTCTAGCTGTGTTTTTGCTATTGCAAGTTCTGGATTTGTTTGCAGTGTTATTAATTCACTAGGTAATAATTGAAAGTTTTTATCTTTGTGTTTTTGATAAGAAGCATCATCTTTAAAGTCTCCAAAACCTCCATCTTTATTTTTAAAGTAATTAGGATCTTTTGAGATCATATCTAATTTTCTTTTTTCAGCATAAGCAGGATATAATTCTCTAAAAGACGTAGCTGTTGTTAAGTTGTCTATAGACTTACCGCCTACTCCTCTTTGTATTTGAGCTGCTAATTTAGAAACTGAAACAGGATCTTTTGGATCATAAGATCCAATTCTTTGTTGCACTGCTTTTTCACCCTCTTCAGAGCTGACACTATACTCTGTATGAAATAATTCAACAAAGCCAGTGTCTGGATTAACTACAACATTATTAACTGTTTTACCATTAACCTGCATGTTTATCATTAAGTTTTGATTAGCAATTGGAGCATCCATAAAGTCATAAACATCTTCTAAAGTTTTCATATAATAAGGCTCACCATTATTAGGGTTATTAGCATTAGGATTGTAAACCTCTGATTTAACTTGCTTTAAAGTACCATCTTCAATAGCGCTTTGATTATAAGATTTTCTAGCTAAATAAGTTTTCATTATCTCATTTTGCTCTCCATTAATTCTATCTTTTTCTTCTTTAGGCATGTCTTCAGCAAATTCGTGCCAAGCGTCTTCGTAAAGACTAGTATCATAACCTAGTTCGTCTGCTATAGAAGCAATGCTGTTAGGTGTTAATTCTCCGTTTTCTTCTATTTCTCCGTCTGGAATTTCATCTTGCCAAACTCTTCTCATCATATTTTCATTGTTTATCAATGTAGAAATGCCTGGGCTAGATCTAATAGCTTCTATTGCAGCAGGTTTATTCTTTTCTGTAATAGTTTTGAAAGTATATGTATAACCTGATTCTAATCCAGCATAAGGCATACCTGTTGCTGGATTTATCTCACCTTTAACAATACCTTCTTTGTACTCAACATATTCACTATTAAGACTACTAGGATTAATTTGTTTCTCATATATAGCATCTAAAGTTTTATCAACATTAGGCTTTGTTTGGTATAGGCCCTGGTTATTAACGCTCATAGCATTAATTTCTTTACCATTAAGCATAGCTGCTTGACTTAATATATTACCATCTTCGTCTTTTTCTTCAGGACTATAATAATAAATAGTTCCACCTCTTTCTACTATTTGAACATTTCCATTTTGAATTTTATCTAAAATGATTTTGTTTTCAATAGAACCAACGGATGAAACATTGTTTGCTTTAATATCTTTATCAAAATTAACAGATTCTGTTGCTAAATAAGCAACTTGAGATTTGAATTGAGGTACTAGTCCTTGTATTTTAGCTAAAGCTCTATTGCCATCCTGACGGTTAATCTTACCATCATGCATGGCGTTTTTAATTTGAAAATAATTATCAACTTCATGATTCCAAAAATTTAATATACTTTCATCAACTTCTGCACTACCAGTACTGCCAAACTCATTAGATTTAGCATACATACTTTGCATGTTAGTATCTAATTTATCTTGCATCTGGATGTTAAGTTTCTTTTGGTCCATTATTGTTTTTCTCATACCAGCAGTAGTTGTAGCTATATTATTAACTAAAGCATTACCACCTTTTATGTATGCATCAAACTCTTTGTTTACTATTCTTTGAGGATCTTTAAAGCCCATATGTTTTATTTTTTATAATTAACTTCACGGTTTTTTAGTTCCATATCCACCAGCTATCATTCCAGCGCCACTGGCTACTGAATTACCTATACCTACTATGGCTGCACTTCTTGCTGACCTAGCATCAGCTGCATTCTGCTTTGCATTGTCTAATAATCCAGCCGTTCTATCCATTTTAGCTTCGTGAAAGTTTATAGCATCTTGTTGCTCCATTTGATCTCCTTGAGCTCTCATAACGTCTAATTGAGCTGCACCTTCTGCTTTTTTCAATTGAACTTGAGCATCTCCTTCAGCAGCTAATGATTTGTTTTGAACTTCTTGAGCTTGTATACTAGCTGCAATACCTTTTTTACTTTGTAAAGCCGCTTGAGCAAGAGCAGTAGCTCCTCCAGCAGCTTGACCTGTTTCCATCATAACGTCTAAGCTATTTGCTAAAGCAACGTCAGCTTGTTCTGCTTGAATTTTAAAAGACTCAGTAGCCACAGTTAAATTAGCATAAGGATTATTTAAATTCTCATATTGATTAGTCATGTTCTCGTAAGGGTTTTCAAACGCAGGTCTTTCTTCTACCATAGCATCTAAAGCTTGTTGTTGAGTCTGTGCTTCCTCGTCTTGTTGTATACCTTCTTTTTTAGCCTTGTTAGCAGCTATAGCATTAGTTGTGACTCCCGCTACTGTTGCTATACTTGCTCCTATTATAATTGCTGTTGCTACTCCCATATTAGTTTATTTTTTTTATTAACTCATAAGACGGTTCGCTATCTACATGCCAACCCATGTTCTTAAAAGTATTTATTAAGTTCTTATGCTTGCCTATGAATAATATATATTTAAATCCTTCTGATATACATAGTTTTTCAGCATCGCCTATTAAAAGTTCTAAAGCTTTTTGTCTTTGATCTCTATCCTTATATTCAGGATCTGAAATGATCCATTCAAACCAAACTCCTTTTGAATTTGTTTTATATATAAAACCACACATTAGTGGTAAACCGTTTAATTCAACCATTAAACCTCCTAATCCATTATCTGGTAACGCATCTCTTGATGGTGTGGTCCATTTAGGCCATTTATCCCACCATATAGGTAGTATGTCCCAATCTTCTTCTGTAATTCTACGAGTTTTCATTTTAATTTAATTTACATTGATACTATATTGTAGTTTAGTGATATAGCGTATAATTCTTTCATTTGACCTGGATCTGTTGTAGTGTCAGTTGTGAATTCTACATCTAAATAATAACCTTTTATTCCTGATATATTAGGTCCAAAACTTATTTCACCTGGCGCTGCTATAGAAGCATTAACTAGATTAGCCATATATTTATTGTTTTTTCTATCAAAACCAGCTCTAAGTAAAGGATAATTAGCTGGTGAAGCTGAAGTACCTGTATTACCAAGACTATCATAAGCTCCGTCTACATAACTTTTAATAACAGCTGCTGCGTCTCTATTAGTTTCCCATCCGCCACTCCAAGCGCCTCCAGCGTTTCTATCCATTGAAGAACCTGTTATATCAGATGTTAAAACTTTAGCTTCCCATCCACTCATACCTTCGTAATCAATAGTTAAAAAATTCTTTTGTACTGACGCTTGAGAATTAGCAACTATTTTTACTGAAGACTTATTATTAACACCATAAAATTGACTATGTGGATTAGCATTTGAATAATGAGAATAAAGACCAGGTGTTATAGATACTGATTGTAAAGGGTTTGAATAAGGCTGTGTGTTAACTGTATAGAAAGTGCTTTTAAGACTACCTATTGCTAAAGGCATGTAACTATAAAAACTAGGCCAACCTTTAACTTGTTCATCAAAACCAAGGGTTGAATAATTAGGATTTGGTATCCTAGGTAAACCGCTGTTTGCTGTGTTAATTATTTCTGCTTGTGGGTTCTCTTGAATAGACAAAACGTATTGTTTGTTATAAGCGTCATAACCACCATAATTTCTACTTCTGTAATAAGTTTCTATTTTTATTTTAATAACATTTTTTGTTGCTATTTCAGGTAAACTTTCACTTAATAATAAAAAATTATTTGTACTATTTTTTCTATATCCAACTACAGTAA
>Ga0114915_1000594_pt1 | contig 16424 bp, 13 predicted proteins | sample MalvirAntarct_55_FD_87288 | JGI IMG/M metagenome (GOLD analysis project Ga0114915, IMG submission 87288) | Marine viral communities from the Global Malaspina Expedition - Malaspina viral metaG Antarct_55 | ecosystem: Environmental > Aquatic > Marine > Oceanic | place: South Georgia Island...
GTCCCAAGAGCACGTGTGATTTCGCTCTTGCCCATCCTCGATACCAACTCGACGGACACCCTAACGCGGACGTGGTAGCGTGCTCCGCGTCGTTGGAGGTTCGTCCCGAGGCTCATCCGTTTGCTGCCTTGTGGCGGTGTTGTGTGGCCTCCATGTGTAGCAGTCGAACGCTAAAAACCTAATAAGATAAGTGTGTTGGGGAGTTGACCCCCTCTGGCTGAGAATCCTGGCGCCCCAGCCATTCTCCCTTTCGCCATCGAACTGCGCTCAGAATGCCGCTCCCGGCCCGCCGGATGATGCGGCGTGGCCGCCTCGCTGCGCGCGAGCGGGCGTCGTCCGCATCTTTCCGCCTTCATCTGCCCTGACCGCTCGGCTGCCGTTTCTGCGCCGGCGCTTGTATCGTGGACCGATCGCATTCAAATACCATCCAGTCGGATGGTATGGGGATGATATATGGCGGGCGATACCCAGGCGGCGCGACCGAAGGCGGACAGCGAGAAGATCACGATCAATCTCGGTTTCGTCGATCTGGGGCATGTCGACCTCCTGGTGCAGGAGGGGTTCTACTCGAACCGCACCGACTTCCTCCGGACCGCCATCCGCAACCAGATCGAGCGGCATGGCGAGGCGGTTCGGCGGGCGGTGACGCGCAAGAGCGTCGACCTCGGGCTGCGCCATTTCAGCCGCGCCGACCTCGAGGCGGCGCGGGATGCGGGGGAGATCCTGGACATCCGCGTCCTCGGCCTCGCCAGCATCGCGGCCGACGTGACGCCGGAACTGGCGCGCGCCGCCATTGGTTCCCTGGCCGTCCTGGGTGCCCTCCACGCCACGCCCGCCGTGAAGAAGGCCCTGGCCGACCGCACCACGTAGCGCGCGCCCTTCCACCCGAGAACCCCTGTCGCCTCTCCCGAGGCCGTACCGCCCCTTCCCGGGCCTTGAAAGTACCGACATGTCCAATCGATTTCGCGACGGAATGACCGAGGCGACGCGGCTGACCGGTGCCGGCAGGCTCGGCGAGGCGACCGCCCTCATCCAGCGCCTGCTCCAGGGCCGGCCGGCGCCCGAAGCGCAGGCCGGGCCTTCGGGTACCGTGATCGACGCGGACTTCGTCACGGTCGACGAGCCTGATGCCCGCCCCGATCCTCGGCCCGCCGCCGGTCCCGCCCGCGGGCCGGAGCCGCGGCCGCGCGCCGGCCTGGGCGAGACCCTCCAGCGGCTCGCGGGCAAGATCGCCGCCGGTGCCGGCATCTCGGCATCCGACACCTCGGCCTTCACCCGCGAGGCGCCCGCCCCGCTGCCCGAGGGCGCCGCCTTCGTGGCCGCGTCGCACACCGGCGAACACGGCACGCGAGTCTATAAGCTCTACGTGCCGAGCGGCCGCGCCGGGCAGCGGCTGCCGCTGATCGTCATGCTGCACGGCTGCACCCAGTCGCCGGACGACTTCGCCGCCGGCACGGGCATGAACGCGCTGGCCGAGGCGGAGGGCTGCTTCGTGGCCTACCCGGAACAGCCCGCCTCCGCCAATCCGAAGAAGTGCTGGAACTGGTTCAACCCCGGCGACCAGCGCCGCGGCCAGGGCGAGCCGGCGCTGATCGCCGGCATCACGCGCCAGATCATGCGCGACCATCCGGTCGACGCCGAGCGGGTCTATGTCGCGGGCCTCTCGGCCGGCGGCGCCGCGGCGGCCGTCATGGCGGCCACCTATCCCGACCTCTACGCCGCGGCCGGCGTCCACTCCGGCCTCGCCGCCGGATCGGCCAGCGACCTGTCCTCCGCCCTCGCCGCCATGCGCCGCGGCGCTCCCGGCAGCGGGCAGCCCGATGACGGCCCGCGATCCGCCGTCGTCCCGGTGATCGTCTTCCACGGCGACCGCGACGCCACCGTCCATCCGCGTAACGCCGAAGCCGTCGTCGGCCGAGCGACGGCCGGCATCGGAACCGCCGCCACGGTGGAGCGCGGCCGCGCGCCCGACGGCCACGCCTACAGCCGGACCATCCACGCCGATCCGGCCGGCCGCGCGGTGGCCGAGCACTGGACGATCCACGGCGCCGGCCACGCCTGGGCCGGCGGCAGCCCGTCCGGCTCCTATACCGATCCGCGCGGTCCCGACGCAGCGCGCGAGATGCTGCACTTCTTCCTCAGACATCGCCGGACCGGGGCGGCCGGCGACTGAGCGGCGCGGGCTGGGAAGCGCCGGCGTCAGAACCCGTCGGGATCGAGCAGCCGATAGCCGACGCCGGGTTCGTTCAGGATGTAGCGCGGCGCGGCGGGGTCGTCGCCGAGCTTCTGGCGGAGCTGCCGGACGAAGACCCGCAGATACTGGGTGTCGTCCTTGTGTGCGGGGCCCCAGATCTCGTTCAGCAGGGTCTGGTGCGTCAGGATCCGGCCCCTGTGCCGCGCCAGCATGGCCAGCAGGTCGAATTCCTTCCGTGTCAGGCGGACCGGTTCGCCGCCTCTCCGCACCTCGTGTGCCCGCAGGTCGACCTGCAGGTCGCCGACCGTAAGCACCGGCTCCTCCGGAATGCTGCCGGGCTCCTTCCGGTCGCGCAGCAGGGTCCGGATCCGGGCCAGCAGTTCCTTGATGCCGAACGGCTTGACCACATAGTCCTGGGCGCCGGCATCCAGGGCCTGCACCTTCTCGGCCTCGTCCTGGCGCACGGACAGGACGAGGATCGGCACCTGCGACCATTCCCTGATCCGCGCGACCACCGCCTTGCCGTCCATGTCGGGAAGCCCGAGGTCCAGGATGACGAGGTCCGGCCGCTCGGTCGCGGCCTTGCCTTCGCCCTCGCGGGCCGTACCCGCTTCCAGCACTTCGTAGCCGTGCGCGTCGAGCGCCACGCGCAGGAAGCGGCGGATCTGCGCCTCGTCGTCGATGACCAGGATGCGCGCGCCGCTGCTCATTGTGCGGTGACGCCGCCGGCCGCGAGCGGCAGCCTGATCTCCATGCGGATCCCCTTTCCCGGCGGTGGCGGCTCCGTGGCGCGGACGGTGCCGCCGTGCACCTCGACGATCCCCTTGCAGATCGCCAGGCCCAGGCCGGTCCCGGCGCGCTGCGTGTCCGTCGCGGCGACACGGTAGAACATGTCGAAGACCCGGTCCCGCTGTTCGGCTGGGATGCCGGGTCCAGCGTCGGTCACGGCGACGACCGCCATGTCCCCGGCGGCCCGCCCGGCGACCGCGACGACGGACCCCGCCGGCGCGTATTTGGCGGCATTGTCGAGCAGGTTGGCGAACACCTGCGCCATGAGGACGGGGTCGACGTCGACCGGCGGCAGATCCGCGTCGAGATCGAGCTCCACCCGATGTGCCGCCAGTGACGAGCCCAGCTGGCGGATCGCCGCCCCGACCAGTTCGCGCAGGTCGCCCGGCTGCCGGCGGAGCTTCAGCGCGCCATAGCCGAGGCGGGTCATGTCGAGCAGGTTCTGCACGTAGCGGTCGAGCCGCTCGCCCTCCTCGCGGATCGTCTCGGCCAGTTGCCGGCGTCCCTCCGGCCCCAGCGGCCCGTCCGCCTCGACCAGCGAACTGGCTGCGCCGATGATCGACACCAGCGGCGTGCGCAGGTCGTGGCTGACGGAGGAGAGCAGGGCGGCGCGCAGCCGCTCGGTCTCGGAATAGACCCGTGCCTGCTCCAGGTTCGAGGCGAGGCGGTGGCGCTCCATCGCGACGGCGATCTGGTCGCTCATCGCGTCGAGCATCCGCCGGTCGTCGGGCGCGAGGCGGCTGCCGCTCTCGAAGGTGACACCCATGATGCCCTGGGTCCCCAGCGCCGTCCTAAGCGGCAGGAACAGCCAGCGCGACGAGGGCAGCGTCCCGCTCGTCCAGCCTGCGGCCTGACCGTGCTGCCACGCCCATTCCGCCGCGCTCCGCTCGCGGACCTCCAGTTCGTCGCGCGGCGGGAACGCGCCGTCGATCCGCAGGCGGCCTTCCGGGTCCGGCGACAGGATCATCGCCTCGCAGCGCAGCACGGACGCGACGTTGCTGACCGCCGCCCAGACCAGGTCGTCCTGCGAGGCGGCGGTCGCGAGACGCCGGCTGAACGCGTAGAGGCTCCCGGTGCGCCGGGCGATCCGGCGCTGTGCGACGGCCTGGCTGCGCAGGCGCGCCGCGAGATTCCCGGCCAGCAGGGAGGCGGCATAGAACAGCACCAGCGTCAGCAGGTCGTCCCGCCGGTGCATCAGCAGCGTGTGATAGGGCTCGGTGAAGAAGAAATTGTAGGCGACGAAGCTGATCGTCGCCGCGTAGAGCGACGGCCACAGCCCGTAGCGGGTGGCCGTGAGCAGCACGCCCGTCAGGAAGATCAGCGACAGGCTCGCCACCGGCAGGATCCTGTCGATGGCGAACGCGGCGAGCGTGGCGCCGGCGACGATGCCGGTGGCCATCAGGTAGGTTCGCGGGTCCTTCTCGAAGTGGAGGCGGCCCGGACCGATCGGCGTCTGCCGCGGGTCCTCCCGCTCCGCGGCGACCACGGTCACCTCGAACGCGTCGGCACGGCGTAGCAGCGCCTCCGACACGCTCTCGCGCGTCAGGAACGCCAGGAAGCGCCGCGGCCGCCGCCGCCCGATGACGATCCGGCTGACGTTGCGCGACCGCGCGAAGGCCAGCAATTCCTCGGCGATGTCCACGTCGGCGTTGACGCTGGCGGGCTCGGCCCCCAGCGATTCGGCGAGGCGCAGCGTCTCGGCGATGCCGTTCTTCGCCTCTTCCGGCAGGGTCTCGCTGGAGGAGGAGACGACGTGCACCGCCAGCCACGGCGCATGCGCACGATCCGCCATCCGCTTGGCCGCCCGCACCAGCGCCTTCGCCACCGGCGCCTCGTTGATGCACACCATGATGCGGTCGTGCGCCGGCCAGGGACCGGCGATCGCGTGGGCGCGCATGTGATCGAGCATCTGCGCGTCGACGCGGTCGGCGGCGACGCGCATCGCCATCTCGCGCAGGGCGGTCAGGTTGCCCTTGGAAAAGAAGTTCTGGATGGCGCGGGCGACCTGGTCGTGCAGGTAGACCTTGCCCTGGCGCAGGCGCTCGATCAGCTCCTCCGGCGGAAGGTCGACCAGTTCGATCTCGTCGGCCATCTCCAGAACGCGGTCCGGCAGGGTCTCGCGCACGCGCACGCCAGAGATCCGGGCGACGACGTCGTTCAGGCTCTCCAGGTGCTGGATGTTCAGCGTGGTGTAGACGTCGATGCCCGCGTCGAGCACCTCCTCCACGTCCTGCCAGCGCTTGTCGTGGCGGCTGCCGGGAACGTTGGTGTGGGCGAGTTCGTCGATGAGCGCCAGGTGCGGCCGGCGCGCGACCACCGCGTCGAGGTCGAGCTCCTGCAGGATATGGCCGTGATAGAGATGCGGCCGCCGCGGCAGCACGGGCAGGCCGCGCAGCAGCCGGTCGGTCTCGGTCCTGCCGTGCGTCTCGACCAGGGTTGCCAGGACGTCGACGCCGTCGGCCGCCCTCTGCAGGGCGGCCTCCAGCATGGCGTAGGTCTTGCCGACGCCCGGTGCGGCGCCGAGGAAGATCTTCAGCCGGCCGCGCCGCACGCCACCGCCGTCGGCGATACGCACCGCTTGGTCACGTCGGACCTCTTCATGCGTGTCGTCGGTCATGCGGCCTCGCTACGGCCGGGCGGGTGGCGCGCCGCGCGCGTCGAGTGCCAGGTTCAGCTGCAGCACGTTGACGGTCGCCGGCCCGAACAGGCCGAGGAAGGGCGGCCGGACGAAGCCCTCGATCAGCCGCGCGACCTCGTCCTCGGGCAGCGACCGCGCCGCGGCGACGCGCGCCACCTGGAGCCGGGTCGCCCGGGGCGAGATATCGGGATCGAGGCCGCTCGCCGACGACGTCACCAGGTCGATCGGCACCCGGACGCCGGGCGCCGTGCCCGCAATCGCCATGGTGCGGTCGCGCACCGCGTCGATCAGGGCGCGGTTCGACGGCGCGAGGTTGGTGCCGCTGGAGTTGGCGGCATCGTAGCCGTCGCCGGCCGCGGACGGCCGGCCGTGGAAATACCCGGCGCGCGTGAAGCTCTGCCCGATCCGGGCGGATCCGACGATCGTTCCGTCGCGCACGATCAGGCTGCCGCGCGCCTGGTCGGGGAAGAGCACCGACGCGACGCCGGTAATGGCGAGGGGATAGCAGAGGCCGGTGATCACGATCATCGCCCCCAGCAGGACGAGAGCGGGTCTGGTCTGGGACAGCATGCGCATCTCCTCAGGCGAGGCCGAGAGCGGCGACGGCCATGTCGATCAGCTTGATGCCGACGAACGGCGCCGCGAGGCCGCCCAGGCCGTAGATCAGCAGGTTGCGCCGCAGCAGGACGGCGGCCGATGCGGGCGCGTAGCGGACGCCGCGCAGGGCGAGGGGGATCAGCACGACGATGACCAGCGCGTTGAAGACGACCGCCGACAGTATGGCACTCGCCGGGCTGGACAACTCCATGACGTCGAGCACCTGCAGGCCCGGATAGATCGTGACGAACAGCGCCGGCAGGATCGCGAAATATTTGGCGACGTCGTTCGCGACCGAGAACGTGGTCAGGGCGCCGCGGCTGATGAGCAGCTGCTTGCCGACCAGCACGATCTCGATCAGCTTCGTCGGATCGCTGTCGAGGTCGATCAGGTTGCCGGCCTCCTTGGCGGCCGGCGTGCCGGAGTTCATCGCGACGCCGACGTCGGCCTGGGCGAGGGCGGGCGCATCGTTCGAGCCGTCGCCGCACATCGCCACCATCTTGCCCTCGGCCTGCTCCTTGCGGATCAGCTCCAGCTTGCCTTCGGGCGTCGCCTCGGCGAGGAAATCGTCGACGCCGGCCTCTGCGGCGATGGCGGCTGCGGTCAGCGGGTTGTCGCCGGTGATCATCACCGTGCGGATGCCCATCCGCCGCAGCTCGGCGAAGCGCTCGCGGATATGCGGCTTGATCACGTCCTTCAGGTGGATGACGCCCAGGATGCGCCGGTCTTGCGCGACCAGCAGCGGCGTGCCGCCCGACTTGGCGATCCGCTCGACGATCCGGGCCAGTTCCGGCGTCGCGGTCGTCTCGGCATGACGGAGCACCGCATCCGCGGCGCCCTTGCGCACCACGCTGCCGTCCTGGAGATCGGCGCCCGACAACCGCGTCTGCGCCGAAAAGGCCAGCGACGTCGCCACCCGGCCCTCCAGCACATCGGCCGCCCGGCCGAGCGTGCGCCGTCCGAGGGCGACGATCGAGCGGCCCTCCGGCGTCTCGTCGGCGAAGGATGCGATCAGCGCCGCCTCCACCAGGTCGGCGTCGCGGACGCCGGGCAGCGCGATCATCTCCTCGGCCATGCGGTTGCCGAAGGTGATCGTCCCAGTCTTGTCGAGCAGCAGCGTGTCGACGTCGCCGGCCGCTTCGACGGCCCTGCCGGACTTGGCGATGACGTTCGCCTTCACCAGCCGGTCCATGCCGGCGATGCCGATCGCCGACAGCAGCCCGCCGATCGTCGTCGGGATCAGCGTGACCAGCAGGGCGACGAGATAGGCGACCGGTATCGCGGTGCCGGAGAAGAGCGCGAACGGCTCCAGCGTCGCGACGACCAGCAGGAAGATGATCGTCATCCCCGCCAGCAGGATGTTGAGCGCGATCTCGTTCGGCGTCTTCTGCCGGCTCGCGCCCTCGACCATGGCGATCATCCGGTCGAGGAAGCTCCGGCCCGGCTCCGCCGTGACGCGCACCACCAGCCAGTCGGAGACGAGGCGCGTGCCGCCGGTCACGGCCGACCGGTCGCCGCCCGACTCCCGGATGACGGGCGCCGATTCGCCGGTGATCGCCGACTCGTCGACCGACGCCACGCCGTCGACCACCTCGCCGTCGGCGGGGACGATCTCGCCGGCATCCACGACGAACAGGTCGCCGACGCGCAGGCTGCGGCTGGAGACCATGTCGGCGTCGTCGCGCCGGCTGGGATCGCCGCGCAGGCGCCGGCACTGGGTGTCCGTCTGGGTCGCACGCAGACTGTCGGCGCGCGCCCTGCCGCGGCCCTCGGCGATCGCCTCGGCGAAGTTGGCGAAGAGAACCGTCAGCCACAGCCAGAACGAGATCTGGCCGACCAGTCCCGCCGTGGCGGCACCCGCCGCGAGGTCGCGGACGAACAGGCCGGTGGTGAGAAGGGCGAGCACCGCGGTCACGAACATGACCGGGTTGCGGGCCAGCACCCGCGGGTCGAGCTTGGCGAGGGCGGAGCGGCCCGCCGCGAGTGCCAGCCGCCCGTCGAGCAGCGGCCGTTCCTGCCGCACTGCGCTCATGGCGAGATACCTCCGAAGGATTGGCCGGCGGCCATCGACACATGCTCGGCGAGCGGCCCCAGGGCCAGCGCCGGGAAGAAGGTCAGGCCGCCCATGATCAGGACCACCGTCATCAGCAGCACGACGAACAGCGGCCCGTGGGTCGGGAAGGTGCCGGTGGACGCCGGCGCGGACGCCTTGCCGGCGAGGCTGCCGGCAATTGCCAGCATCGGCACGATGAAGGCGTAGCGGCCGAGCGTCATGGCGATGCCCTGCAGCGTCGTGTGGAACGGCGCGCCGGCACCGTAGCCGGCGAAGGCCGAGCCGTTGTTCCCGGTGGCGGACGAGTAGGCGTAGAGGATCTCGCTGAGGCCGTGCGGCCCGGGGTCCTGCACCGCCGTCAGCGCCGAGGGGGCTGTCGCGGCCAGGGCGCCGAACACCAGCACGCCGACCGGCATCGACAGGAATGCGATCACGGCGAGCTTCACCTCCTTCGCCTGGATCTTCTTGCCCAGATATTCCGGCGTCCGGCCGACCATCAGGCCGGCGAGAAACACGGTCAGCACGACGAACAGCAGCATGCCGTAGAAGCCGGCACCGACGCCGCCGAAGATCACCTCGCCGACCTGCATGTTCAGCAGGAGCGGCAGGCTGCCCAGCGGCGTGAAGCTGTCGTGCATGGCGTTGACCGAACCGTTCGAGGCGGCCGTTGTCGCCGTCGCCCACAGGGCCGACAGCCCCACGCCGAAGCGGGCCTCCTTGCCCTCCATGTTGCCGGCCGCCTGGTCGATCGGCAGCGCGTCGAGGAGGGGGTTGCCGCGCAGTTCGGCACCGTAGACGACGGTCAGCCCCGCCAAGAACAGGATGCCCATCGCCGCGAAGATCGCCGCGCCCTGGCGCATGTCCCGCACCATCCGGCCGAAGAGGAAGCAGAAGGCCGCCGGGATCAGCAGGATGTAGACCAGCTGCAGCAGGTTCGAGAGCACCGTCGGGTTCTCGAGCGGGTGCGCCGAATTGACGTTGAAGAAACCGCCGCCGTTGGTGCCGAGCTGCTTGATGGCGATCTGCGAGGCCGCCGGCCCCATCCCGATCAGCTGGTCGGAGCCCTCGAGCGTCGTGGCGTCGACATAGGCCTGCAGGGTCTGCGGCACGCCCTGCCACACGAGGACGAGCGCCGCGAGGATCGACAGCGGCAGCAGCACGTAGAGGACGGCGCGGGTCGCATCGACCCAGAAATTGCCGAGCGCCTGGCTCTTCGTGGGCGCGAAGCCGCGGATGACGGCCACCGCCACGGCCATGCCGGTGGCGGCGGACAGGAAGTTCTGCACCGTCAGCCCGACCATCTGGCTGAAGTAGGAGAGCGTGGTCTCGCCGCCATAGGCCTGCCAGTTCGTGTTGGTCACGAAGCTGACCGCCGTGTTGAAGGCGAGGTCCGCCGACATCGGCGGCAGGCCCTGCGGGTTCCACGGTAGAAGATGCTGGAGCCGCAGCACGGCGTAGAGGAAGAGCCACCCGGCGAGGTTGAAGGCCAGCACCGAGAAGGCGTAGCGCGTCCAGTGCTGGTCGCGCAGCGCCGCCGGGCCGAGGGCGCCGAGGATGCCGCGCTCGACAGGTCCGGCCACCGGCGTGAGCAGCGTGCGCTCGCCGGCGAAGACGCGCGCCATGTAGACGCCGAGCGGCCAGGCCAGCCCGGCGACGACCAGCGCATAGAGCAGGAAAAGGAGGAGGTCGGATGCCATGGCCGCCTCCTCAGAACCGTTCCGGGCGCACGAGCGCGAACAGCAGGTAGGCGAACAGCGCCGCTGCCACGGCGCCGGCGACGATCAGGTCGAGCGTCATGTCGCCCTCACAGCCGTTCGCAGAGGCGCACGCCGACGCCGGACAGGACGAAAAATCCGATACCAAGCACGAGGTAGATCAGATCGGGCATCGCCGGACCCTCCGCTGTTGCAGTTCGTCGAATCTGCGAGCGGCGGGCGTAAGGGCGCCATGCGTGATCGGGCTGTGACGCGTAAGGAACGCGTAAGGGACGAGTGCGCGAGGGGGGGAGCGACCGCTTCGACGAAGTGCGGCTATTGTCGGCGTCGGCGAAACAGGACGAGCGCGGGAGCACGGCGAATGGACATGGAACTGGGCGGAAAGGTCGTCTTGGTGACCGGCGGCAGCAAGGGCATCGGCTTGGCCGCGGCCCAGCTCTTCGCCGCCGAGGGCGCGGAGGTGGTCATCACCGCCCGCCGCCCGGAGGCGCTCGCCGAGGCCGCCGACGCGATCCGCGCCGCGACCGGCCGGACGATCTAGACCCACCCGGCGGACGTCACCCTCGTCGACGATCTCGACGGGCTGGCCGCGGCGATGCGCACGCGTCACGGCCGTGTCGACGTTCTGGTCAACAATGCCGGAACCGGCACCTACAAGCCGTTTATGGAGGTGACCGACGCCGAGCTTCGCTACGCGATGGACATCAACTATTTCGCGCAGTTCCGGCTGTGCCAGCGCTTGGTGCCGCTGATGCCGCCCGGCAGCGCCATCGTGAACGTGTCGGGCCGCACGGCGCTCCAGACGCTCCACCCGCCGGGCTCGACGGCGTCCGGTCCGGCCAAGGCGGCGGAGCTGCGCTTCACCGCGGATCTGGCGATCGAGCTTCTCGACCGGAATATCCGGGTGAACTGCATCGTGCCCGGCGTCGTGGCCAGCCCCGAGCGTTTCGAGAAATGGGAACGCGAGGCCGGAACCGCCGCCGCCGCCGTGCGGGCGAAGCTGGATCCGTCGGGCAAGGGCGGTGCGCGGTGGGGTACGCCGGAGGAGATCGGCGAGATGATCGTCTTCGCCGCCTCGGCGCGCGGCCGCTACCTTAACGGCGAGTCGATCCTGATGGACGGCGCCAACAAGGTCTCGTACCGGCGTCTTCTCGCCGAGGCGCTGGAGGGGCGCTGATACGCCCCTGCCCCGCCCGGTGTCGCGCGCCCGTCTGGTTCAGCTCGCCCGCGCCAGGCTGAACGGACTGTGGTGGTCGGACGGCTGCGCCTTGGCCCGGACGTAGAGATTGTCCAGGCCGACACTTACCCGTGCGCGGCTCAACGTCGGCGGCACGCCCTCGTATTTGCAGGCGGCGATGACCTGATCGACGATGAACTGCGGCTGATAGCAGGCGAGATTCTGCTTCTCGACGTTGGTCAGCCGGTCGACGATGTAGCGGAAGATGTCTTCGTCGAACGGCAGCCCGGCGGCCGAAGCCACGGCCACGAAGATGTTGTGATAGACCTCCATCGTCGGGGCCGGCGTCTCCAGCTTGTAGGGAATCCGGCGCAGGAAGGCGGGATCCATCAGATCCTGCGGCGCCATGTTGGTCGAGAAGATCAGCAGTTCGTCGAACGGAACCGAAAAGCTCTTGCCGGTGTGCAGCTTCAGATAGTCGAAGCGGCTCTGCATCGGCACGATCCAGCGGTTCAGCAGGCGCTCGGGACTGATCAGCTGCCGGCCGAAATCGTCGATGATGAAGGTGCCGCCGATCGCCTTCATGTGCAGCGGGGCTTCGTAGAAGCGGGCCTGCGGGTTCCATTGCAGGTCGAGCATTTCCAGTGACAGCTCGCCGCCCGTGATGACGATCGGGCGCTTGCACGGCACCCAGCGCCGGTCGAAATCCCGGCGCCGGATCGCTTCGATCCGGTCGGGCTTCTGCTCGACCGTCGCCACTTCGTGCAAGTCGGGGTCGAAGACCTTCACATATTGCCCCTCGATCTCGATCACGTAGGGCACGTAGACGATGTCGCCGAAGATGCCGCCGATACGCTCTGCGATGGATGTCTTGCCGTTGCCTGCCGGCCCGTAGAGAAGCAGGGCGCGGCCCGAGTTGATCGCGGGTCCGAGGCGGTCGACGAAATCGCTTGGGATCGTCAGGTCGGCGAACGCCTCGTCGACGCGCGCGCGGCCGATGCGCTCGTTGGTGATGCGCTGCCGCAGCACGCGCGCGTGATAGTCGGTCAGCGAGACCGGCGCCGGGCCGATATACTGGTTCGCCTCGAGCGCCTCCAGGGCGCGGCGGCGTCCGGTCTGGCTCAGCGCATAGCGGACCTCCGACAGCACCGGGCCTTCCAGCATGCCCATGGACTCGACGATCTGCCGGCGCTCCGCGTCGGCGATCAGCAGTCCGATCAGCCGTGCCGGCAGCTTGAGGCCGTCCGCGATCTTCGACGGCGTATCGAGACTGCGGGCGTACATGATCTTCAGCATGAGGTTGAGCAGTTCGCCTTCGGCGATGCCCGTCTCCGCGAGCGACCGCGGCGGCTGCGGCATCTCCTTCAGGATGGCCTCGAGGCGTTCGGAGGTGATCAGGCCGAGGGCGACGAGATTGTCGCCGAGCAGTCCGCCGGCCGACTGCTGCCGCCGCAGTGCAGCCTGCACGTCCTCCGCCGTGACCGCTCCGGCCGCGATCAGGATCTCGCCGATCTGCATCCACCGTACCCGTTTCGTTGCTCTTCAGGACCCGCATGATGCATCCGCGAGTCTTAAGCTTCCGTTGAGCATCGGCTCGCGTTCTGTGCGCTTTGGTGCGGCGGTCTTGATCTAGATCAGGGCGCGGTCGTGCGTGCCGCTCTAGCTTGCGCCGCACGCAGGACAGAGTGCCATGACCCAAACCGTCATCGTCGACGACGCCGTACCGCGCCGGGAGCCGGACGAACCGCCGCTCTACGCGAACCGCATCAAGGTCCATCCGAAGGACGTCCGCGGCCGCTTCCGCACGCTGAAGTGGGCGGCGCTCGGCGTCCTTCTGTCGATCTACTACATCCTGCCGTGGGTTCGGTGGGATCGGGGCCCGAACGTGCCCGATCAGGCCGTGCTGGTCGACATGGCGAACCGGCGCACCTGGTTCTTCTTCATCGAGCTCTGGCCGCAGGAGGTCTACTACTTCACCGGTCTGCTGGTGCTGGCCGCCCTCGGGCTGTTCCTGGTGACCAGCCTCGCCGGCCGGGTGTGGTGCGGCTATGCCTGTCCGCAGACGGTCTGGACCGACCTGTTCCTCTGGGTGGAGCGCCGGATCGAGGGGGACCGGAACACCCGCATCAAGCTGGACGCCCAGCCGTTCGGCTGGCGCAAGGCCGGCAAGCGCATCGCCAAGCACACGATCTGGCTGATCATCGCAGCCCTGACCGGCGGCGCCTGGATCATGTATTTCAACGACGCCCCGACGGTGGTCCGCGAGATCTTCACCGGACAGGCGTCGGCGACCGTCTACGGCTTCGTCGCGCTCTTCACCGGGACCACCTACCTGCTCGCCGGCTGGGCGCGCGAACAGGTCTGCACCTACATGTGCCCCTGGCCACGCTTCCAGGCGGCGATGTTCGACGAGGACACCCTCGTCGTCACCTACCAGCGCCACCGCGGCGAACCGCGCGGCAAGCTGCGCAAGGGCCCCTTGCCCGACGGACAGCCCGTCGGCGACTGCGTCGCCTGCAACCAGTGCGTCGCGGTCTGCCCGACCGGCATCGACATCCGCGACGGCATCCAGCTGGAGTGCATCGGCTGCGCGCTCTGCGTCGACGCATGCGACGCCGTCATGGACAAGATCGGCAAGCCGCGCGGGCTGATCGGCTACGACACCGAGCGCAACCGGATGAACCGTGCGGCGGGGCGGCCGACCGAATACCGGCTGTTCCGGGCACGCACGGCGATCTACGCGACGCTGCTGACGATCGTCGGCGTCTTCATGCTCTGGGGCCTGACCACCCGGCCAAGCCTGGACGTCAACGTCCTGCACGACCGGAGCCCGCTGTTCGTCACGCTGTCCAACGGCGACATCCGCAACGGCTACACGGTCAAGGTCCTCAACATGAGCCGGTCGGCGCGGACCTTCGCCCTGGAGGTGGAGGGCGTGCCCGGTGCCGCCGTCGCGGTCGCCGGCACGGCGGGAGACGCAGAACCGACCCTGACGGCGGCGCCGGATTCCGTCGCTACCCATCAGGTCTTCGTCCGCCTGCCACGCACCGCGGTGACCGAGGAAGTCATGCCGATCACCTTCCGGCTCCGCGACGGGCAGGGCGAGACGGCCACGCACGATGCGGTTTTTCGAGGACCCAAGCCATGAACGCGACCGCAGCCCCGTCACGCAGCCGCTGGATCCCGTGGGCCTTCGTCGGAGGCTTCGCCGTGGTCTTCGCCGCTAACGGCATCATGGTGACGTTCGCCATGAGCAGCTGGACCGGCCTGGATACCCGGGACGCCTATCGCAAGGGCCTCGCCTACAACAGCACCCTCGCCGCCGAGCGCCGGCAGGCGGCCTTGGGCTGGCATGGGACCGCCGACTGGCGCGACGGGCGGCTGACGGTGGAGATGGCCGATGACCGCGGCGAGCCCCTGACCGCCGCCACCATGCGCGCCGACTTCATCCGTCCGACCGCCGAGGGCCACGACGTCTCCGTCGCCCTGGCGGAGATCGGCGGCGGCCGCTATGCGGCGCCCATCGCCCTGCCGCTCGACGGGCTGTGGGACGTGCGCGTCACCGTCCGCCGCAGTGCCGACACCTTCCAGATCAACCAGAGACTCATGGCGGGCCGATGAGCGCACTCACCGTCGACACGGCCTCTGCTCCCCTCCCCGCCGCCGTCCCCGCCGCCGACGCGGGCCTGACCATCGCCGACTGCGCCGCCTACGTGCGCGCCGAGGGTGGTCTTTCCGTCCTCTACCTGATGGTCGAGGGCGTTCACTGCGGCGGCTGCGTCCGCAGGATCGAGCGCGCCCTCCAGGCACTGCCGGACGTCGAACACGCGCGCGTCAACCTGACGACGAAGCGTCTCGTCCTGAAGTGGCGGGGCGGGCAGCACCGGGCCGACGCACTGGTCGGAACGGTGGCGGCCCTGGGCTTCAAGCCGCTGCCCTACGATCCGCAGAAGCTGGGGCGCGAGGAGCGCCAGCGCGAGACCGAGCTGCTGCGGGCGATGGCCGTGGCCGGTTTCGCCGCCGCCAACGTCATGCTGCTCTCCGTCGCGGTCTGGGCCGGCCACGCCCAGGGCATGGGGCCGGAGACGCGCGCGCTCCTGCATTGGTTCTCCGCCCTCGTCGCCCTGCCCGCGATCGCCTGGGCGGGCCGGCCGTTCTTCCGGTCCGCCCTCGGCGCCCTCCGGCACGGCCGGACCAACATGGACGTGCCGATCTCGCTCGGCGTTCTGCTCGCCGCCGGCATGAGCCTGTGGGAGACGATGCGGGGCGGCCCGCACACCTATTTCGACTCGGCCGTCACGCTGCTCTTCTTCCTGCTGATCGGCCGGTTCCTCGACAGCGTCGCACGCGGTCGCGCCCGTTCCGCCGCGGAACGGCTGGTGGCGCTCGACGGCACGGCCGTGACGGTCGTCGACGCCGACGGCCGCACGCGCGCGGTGCCGCCGGACGAGTTGCATGCGGGCATGGTCGCGCTGGTCGCACCGGGCGCACGCATTCCGGCCGACGGCCACGTGGTCGCGGGCCGGTCGGAGATCGACACCAGCCTGATCACGGGAGAGAGCGTGCCCAGCCCGGCCGAGCGGGGCACGCGGGTTTTCGCCGGCACCATCAATCTCGGGGCGGTGCTGCGGGTCGAGGTCGGCGCCGTCGGCGAGGCGACGCTGCTGGCCGAGATCGTCCGCCTGATGGAGGTCGCCGAGCAGCGCCGCGCCCGCTTCGTCGGCATCGCCGACCGGGTGGCGCGCCTCTACGCGCCGGTCGTCCACGGCCTCGCCCTCGCCGCGTTTCTGGGCTGGGTCGTCATCGGCGGGATGGCCTGGCAGCCGGCACTGATGATCGCCGTGGCCGTCCTGATCGTCACCTGCCCGTGCGCCCTGGGCTTGGCCGTGCCCGCCGTACAGGTCCTGGCCAGCGGCAGGCTGATGCGGCGCGGCATTCTCCTGAAGTCGGCGACGGCCCTGGAGCGGCTCGCCCGCGTCGATACCGTCGTCTTCGACAAGACCGGCACCCTGACGCTCGGCCGTCCCCGCCTGCTGGCGCATTCGAGCCCGGATACCGATGCGCTGGCGCTCGCCGCCTCGATGGCGGCGGCGAGCCGGCATCCGCTGGCACAGGCCCTCGCCGCCGCCGTTCCCGGCGTGGTTCCGGCCGACGATGTGCGCGAGGTGCCCGGCTGCGGCCTGATCCTCGGCGGATCGGATGGCGAGACGCGGCTCGGGAGCCGACGGTGGTGCGGCGCGGAGGACGTCACCGACCGGGAC
>Ga0114915_1000598_pt1 | contig 16379 bp, 27 predicted proteins | sample MalvirAntarct_55_FD_87288 | JGI IMG/M metagenome (GOLD analysis project Ga0114915, IMG submission 87288) | Marine viral communities from the Global Malaspina Expedition - Malaspina viral metaG Antarct_55 | ecosystem: Environmental > Aquatic > Marine > Oceanic | place: South Georgia Island...
ATTTTTTAATTCATATTTGAAGGATTATATTGTTCGCCATTGTATGCTGGATACTTTCCTTCTTCAACACCAGCATTACATCCAAACACAACTATAGCAAGGAAAATACAAGACCAAAGTGATATACGTTTTGACCAAAGCATAAACCCATCAAATGCTTCTTCTGCTTGTGATTGGGCTATACGTTTTACTTCACTTTCATCCATTAGAGCTGGCCTAAAATAGTCTTCATTTTCTTTTTGGACTTGCCACGCATTTTCTTATCAGTAATAGCATCTAAGTTAGACATATCGTTACCAACAACTACAAGAGCAATCATGCCCATGCTTTTGTGTGGCGTACACTGATATAGATATACTCCTGGTGTATCAAATGTAATAGCAACTTCTTTACCATTCTTTGATTTCTTTGGTGCTTCCCATCCATCTGGTCCTGCAACAAATTCTACATTGTGTCCTTTGCTTTTAGGTACCCATGTAATAGTATCCCCTACATCAATACGAGCAATGTCTTGACTGTAAACCATTTTGGCTCCGTCTTCACGTTTGTTAAGCATTTCAATTGTTAAGTCATCGGAAAATGCTACTGTTGATGTAGTAATAAGTATAGCTGCTGATAATAATAAATTTTTCATTAGTATCTCCATCCGTCTCGTGGTATTTCTATGCCCATTGATATTTGTGTAATATCACCACGACAAATTCCCATGTCTTGTAGTTCACGATTAGTACATGAACTTAATTCTCTATAAATTTGATAATTCATTTTAGGTGTTAAAATATTTTTTAGGTTGTTATATGCATCTGCAATCACATTACAAAATGCACAATATGTTTGTGTAAGTACAGTCATTAGTATTTCTCCGTCATTATTCGTTTTGCTTCAGCATGGTATCCCATACGTGTTAATTCAGCAGCAGCTCTGGCTCGGCCTGCTGATTCTGTAACGGCAATCATGCCAATCCAAAATGCTAGTAGAGCTTTTGTAAAGTTATTCCAAATTTGTTGTGTAAGTGTATATGTATATGTAATTGTGGTCATATTAGACCCATCCTTTCAAGTTTTCATTTGCTGTTATTTGCCAAGGAGCCTTACCAGTTTGTATCATTCGTTGTCTATGTTCTAATTGAACAAGATCTTTTGAACTTGATAACCATTTATCCTCCATTGACTGAGATGTGCTATTCCACATCCAAGAAGTAATTGCATCAACTAAGAAGTTCATTTAATAACTCCACGAATAGCTGAATGATTAGCTAATATAGGTGCTTGGTCATGCACCATTAAGTATTCATAAGCAAATTGCCAATCTTTTCCGTATTCGGTTTTTGCCCAAATACGATAGTCGTCACGTCGTTTGGAACTGCTTCCAAACAACGTTGATAGTATTTTTAACATATCGTTCTCCTGTTGTTGGATCGCTTGTAACCCACTGATGCCGTGGACTTGTCTATCCAAGTGTCTGTTTGTATTAACTACATACATATTTAACATGGTTTTCTCAAGAATACTACTGCAAAAATTGCAAACACGTTATGCATTTTTTGCAACTGTGCGCATTTGCGCAGGCAATTTTACATTATTGTTACAAAAATTTAGTTATACTTTTACTAAGTAATTGTGTAACATACAGTTACATTTGTGAGCGATGTGGTAAAGACATCAAGCAAAGGAGAAAAATATGGAAGCACTCACCCTATGGAGCCTTATTGGCTTTTTATTTGCTGCTTATGCAGTAATAGCAAATGATTCAGTACAAACTCTTGGTACATGGATGGCATCAAACAATGAGAGATTCAACTACAAAGTATTATGGGGAGCAGCAAGTGCAGTGTTACTTGCAACCTTGTGGTATGGTTGGACAGTAAACGGCGGTGACATCAGTTACGGCAGACTAAACAAAATTCCATGGCAAGAGGTACAATGGTATCATGCTATGGCACCAGGCATACTTGTTATACTCACACGTTATGGAGTGCCTGTATCGACTAGCTTCCTAGTGCTAAGTGCTTTTGCAAGTACATTTGTGCTAGAGAAGATGCTTATGAAAAGTATAATGGGATACGGCATTGCAGCAATGTTTGCATATGCTGCATGGTACTTAATAAGCAGAGTAATGGACGAAACTACTCCGGTCAAAGAAGCACACAAAGACTACTGGCGAGTAGCACAATGGTTTGCAACCGGCGGACTATGGTGGACTTGGTTGTCACACGACATGGCTAACATTGCAGTGTTCTTACCTCGAGCAGTTCCGTTGGATCTAATGTTCTTAGTTAGTGCAGTATTTGTAGTTGGCTTATTTTTTATGTTTAGAGAGCGTGGCGGCAAAATACAATCAATTGTATTAGAAAAACACAACACACGATACGTGCGTAGTGCTACACTAATTGATTTGTTTTACTGGCTATGCTTATACTTCTTTAAAGAACTTAATGATATACCACTTTCGACAACCTGGGTATTTGTTGGAATGCTTGCCGGACGTGAACTTGCTATTGCGAGCTTTACTGGTAAGAAGAAGTTTAAGAGCGTATTTCCATTAGTAGCACGAGACTTTCAGAAAATGATGATTGGACTCGGGGCAAGTATTGCGATTGTTATTACAATACATTATATCTTAATCCCATCAGGACTATAAACTAAGGGGAAGCAAACTTTGCTTGTCCTTATTTTTCTATTGACATTATAAACTTTATACATTATAATATAAGCATGATACACTATATTTTTGATGTTGACGGCACCCTTACTCCAAGTCGTGGTAAGATGGATGAGAATTTTTCAAAATTCTTTTTTGACTTTTGTACACTAAACAAAGTATATCTTGTTACAGGCAGTGACAGAGCAAAAACAATTGAACAAGTTGGTAACGTTATATATGGCATGTGTAAACGTGTCTATAATTGTTCTGGCAGTGATGTATATATAGGTGATAGAAATATATATAGGCATATATGGACATTACCAGATCTAGCAAGACACTTTTTAGAACAATGCTTAGAAGAAGAAGATTTTAATATTCGTACAGGTAACCATATTGAAGAAAGACCTGGTATGGTAAACTACAGCGTAGTTGGACGCAATGCAACTCAGCAAGATCGTGATGCATTTATAGAGTGGGAAGTATTTAATGGAAGTAGACGCCGCACAGCAAATGCATTTAACATAATGTTTCCTGCTTTACAAGCAACTATTGGCGGCGAAACAGGTATAGATATTACACCAAGAGGATCTGATAAAAGCCAAATTCTAAGAGATTTTTATAGAAAACGTGATGAGATAATATTCTTTGGTGATGCAATGTCCGAAGGCGGAAATGACTATCCTTTAGGAAAATTATTACAATCACCAAGTAAAGCATATGCAGTAGATAATTGGAATCATACATGGAACTATTTAAAGGTACTAACATGAATAGATTAGGTATTGCAGGTTATGGATTTGTAGGACAAGCACATGCTCAACTATTTGAAGACTATCACCAAGTGCTAGTCAATGATCCTGATAAAGAACATTTTGCAGATTTACAACATGCTGATGCAATAATAGTCTGCGTAGCTACTCCTCCAGACAACAATGGACATTGTGATTTTACTAATATTGTAGATGTAATTGATAAGGCTCCGGATGTTCCTATACTTATAAAAAGTACAATTAGCTTAGAAGGATGGCGCTACATAAATCAGCAATATCCTAATAAAGATATTGCATTTTCTCCAGAATTTTTACGTGCTGAACATGCATTTACAGATTTTAAATACTGTCGAGAAATACTAATAGGTGGAAAATGTGTAAATTTTTGGCAAGGATTATTATTACAAGCGTTCGGCAACATTAATATACTGCACGGAGATCCTGAAGAACTTATACTTGCAAAATATTTCCGCAATGCATTTTTAGCAACAAAGGTATCCTTCTTCAATCAGATATACGACATGTGTGATGCTGCTAGTATTGACTATAATTCTGTAAAAAAGTTTATAACAATGGATTCACGTATTGGCAATAGTCATACAGACGTGACAAATCAAAGAGGGTACGGAGGACACTGTCTACCAAAAGATACACTAGCACTCACAAACACAGCATTAACCCACAATGTAAAGTTAAGTATACTTGATAGTACTATTGATTATAATAATACAATAAGGAAGGATATTACTTGAAGATGAAAATTATCACAGGAAATGCTAATCCTATATTAGCCCAAGAGATAGCTGAACATTGTTTTGCTACGCTTGTCCCTACAAATATTAGTACATTTGCAGACGGCGAAACAAGTGTAGAATTTTTAGAAAATATTCGAGGGGAAGATGTTTTTATTATTCAAAGTACAGCAACTCCGGTAAACGATAGTCTAATGGAACTATTAATAATGATTGACGCAGCACGTAGATCAAGTGCTGCACGTATTACAGCAGTTATACCTTACTTTGGATATGCAAGACAAGATCGTAAGAGTGCATCACGTACACCAATTACAGCAAAGCTAGTAGCTAACTTGTTAACAACAGCAGGTGCAGATAGAATACTTACAATGGATCTACACGCAGGACAGATACAAGGCTTCTTTGATATTCCAGTTGATGACTTGACAAGCCGTGTAGTATTTGCTAAAGATATTAAACGTAGTATGAACATAGAAATTGATACCGAAATAAGCACAGTATTTGTATCTCCTGATGCAGGCGGCGTTGTTCGTGCTAGGAAGTTTGCTGATATGTTTGGAGGAGACATTGCTATAGTAGATAAGATGCGTCCTGCTGCAGGAAAGTCAGAAGTCATGAATTTAATCGGAGATGTAGGAGGCAAACACGCTATTCTTGTAGATGATATCATTGACAGCGGAGGAACACTATGTAATGCAGCCAAAGCTATTATGGATGCAGGTGCTCTAAGTGTTAGGGCATATATTACACACGGTGTACTATCAGGTGAAGCATGTCAAAAAGTTGAAAAGAGTGTACTGGAAGAACTAGTAGTAACAGATTCGATTATTAATCGTTGTCCTAAAAATTGTAAAAAAACAAGACAAGTGAGTGTTGGAAAACTATTTGGGGAATCAATTCGGAGAGTAACCAACGAAGAATCAGTTAGTACTCTCTTCGGTTAGAAATAATAAATACAATATGAAAAAGCATACACGCGGAATACTAGAAGAATTAACACACACAGGTCCTCGACGAAATTCAGATGAGTTTGTCAATATGACTGGTAATAATATTATCGAAAGTGCTATTAATCTTCTGACAAAGATTCACGATACCTATCCTGAAGACGTGGCTACAGATCTTGAAAAAAGATTTCTAAGTTCAATAAAAAATGCTAATCCAAAAAAGTTTACATCTGGAATTAACAAAGTAACAGAATCAAGGAAAAAAAATGGGCGGTAATGTTTTTGATGATTCAACTGAATTTGATCATGATCAAATTGACCAGTTGATGGATAAAATTAATCAAGTGGTAAAACCTATTGGAGCAAAATTAATTCCAATTGGCAGCGGAGCAACACCTACTCCAGGAAAAACTTCAAACGATTTAGATGTAATGGTTGACCAAGCTATACTATCAAATAAATTTGGTACAAAAACACCAAGAAATATCAAAGCTGAACTAGCCAAACTATATCAAGAATCGGGCTACCAAACACAAAATCGTGGAGTTAATGTGCATGTAAGAGTACCATTAGGATCAGCTTCGGCACAGGTAGATATTATGGTTGTGCCACATGCCGAAATGGTTAGTAAATTTCATACACACAATATACCACAAGGATCACCTTACAAAGGCGTAAACAAACAACTTGCAATATGGTGGCTAGCCAAACAAAAAGGCATGAACTGGAGTGCGTTCAAAGGTTTAATCAATGCTGAAACCAAAGAAGTTATCACTAGAGACTTAGATAAAATTGCAAAGCTATTGTTAGATGGTGCAGCAGATAAAAACAACTTAGATTCATTTGAAGCTATAATGGATTCACTGCCAGAGCAAGATGCCGAACGGATGCTAGACGAACTTAAAAGCAATCCACAATGGTCACAACAAACAAACGAAGAGCTTGATAGGATCAAGCAGTTAAGTGGCATTCAATTAAACAGTGTTGTAATGTTATAATCATACCTGCATTTTGATGCATAATCATAGGGTTTTCTACCTAAAGGCTAAATACAATATAAGAACTTCACAGAAGTGAAGTGTCATTAAACATTTAGGAGAATAAAATGGCAGACGTATATGGTCAAACAATCGCACCGGGCAGTCAAACTGTTGGTGACAACGCAAGAAAAACATCAGCTGGAACAATTGGTATAGCTGAGATAAAATGGATTAAAGTAGAGGACGCTGCAATAGGCACAAACTATGCTAATGCAAACAGCCAGTATCATAGAGCTACTGCAATCATGCAACATGCAGGATTTCAAATTATATATGCACCAGCCCCAATTGCAGCAATGGCATCTTATATGGTTGATGCTAACCTTTCAAGTGACAAGACAGCTGCTGAATTAAAGGCACTACTTGATGCCGATACTGACATAACTGCAACTGTTACTTTTGTAGGAATGACCGGCATTGGCCCACTTGCTTAATTAAATTACTAACAACACTATCAAAGGGTTCGTTTTTTACGGGCCCTTTTTTTATGACGAATAAGTATTTGTATGAAATTTGAATTGCATACACTAGTTGATATTACAGATCCTATTCAAGCAGATAATACATTTTATAAAAATCAACATCAAAATTATCTAACAACAATACAAACTCTAGGATTGCGAGCTAATGTTGAAATTTTTACAAAAACTTCTAAAATAGTTGATATTAACACACTAGCGTTTGGACGTCAGTACGACGGAGAACAAAAAGTATGGTCGATGATTTTTGGTTACGATTATGAATTTACAACAGATATGCTAATTACAGATTTTAATTGTGTACCATTTATAGACCAGTTATCTGAAACAGTTGAGTTTGATTTTGTTTCATTTTTAACAAACAGTACCAAGTCTAAAAACATAATTTTTAATCTATTAGATAAATACTAATACAGTAATAACCAGGCGAATATCTTAAGGCAATACTATTTTAATTAAGGAGATACTATGTCTGGCTCTACAGAATTGGAAAAACAAAGTCTAGAACATCATGTCGAATTATGTTCGATACGTTATAGTTCATTAGAAACACGTCTAAACAAAGTAGAAGAGAAGCTTGACGAAATTTCTGATAATCTACGTGACGGAAATTCAAATTTAATAAAAGTTATTGTTGGAGCAACTGGGACTATCATTGCTGGATTATTATCAACTATAATCGTTTTAATAATGAATTTATAAAATTTCTCGATAAATAATGTTATGTTTTTAAGAGAAGTATTACAAACAGATTTAGAAGAACGCCAAGTTTGGGGCCGTACTGGAACCAAACTTGTACGTAAATATCGTTGTGCTGGTGGCCGAAGAAATGGCCGAGTGGTGAGCAAACTAGCACAGTGCTTTGCTCCTTTAGATATAAAACGAAGCGTGAAGTTTAAACAGACAAAAAATCGATTAGGTTCACGTATGGCACGAAAGTCTAAACGTACCAAAAGAGTTAATCCAGCAAGTAAAAAATTAAAAACATTAAATAGGAAACGATAATGTTTATCCGCGAGATTACAGAAGGGTTTACCACTACATGGGGACGTAACAAAGGTGGAATTGTACGTCGATATAGATGCACTGATGGCCCAAAAAAAGGTAGGGTCGTTGCAAAACCACAAACATGTACATCACGAACTAGTTCTCAAAAATCAAACACACTAAAGCGCACTCGTGCAATGAAAGGCCGGGGCCAGCAAGTAAAAAGATCGTGGAGACAAAGACGTCCAAACAGTGTTCGTTTAAAGCGTTTTAATAAAAATCGGACAAGGTCTATAAGACGTTCAGGAACAAGAAGAAGGATAAGACGATGAGAGCAGATGAATTTATTACTAATGAAGATCAGCTAGACGAAATTATGCCGCTTGTGTTAACAAAAAAGCCCATGGGACCTAATAGTACAGTATCGTCTCAAGATAAAATGTTAGCGCCGGGTAAAAAAATATCATTGCCTACTGCTGGACCTGGAGGCGAGGAAGAATTTCCTATAAAAAGAGTAATAGGTAAAGATATTGAAATTGAAAACCCTAAGCCCGATCCAAACGAGCCATCTAAGCTTACCTTTAATAAAGACACTATTAAATCAATTATGAAAAACTAAAACTTGACAAAGTGATAAATTATTGTTAGTATAAGATATTGATAAAGGTATTATATGAAACAGATTAACCAAGCCTTAACTGAGCTAGGATCAATTATTGAGAACAATATTAAAAACTATATGATTCCTCATCAAGAAGGAAAAACAATCCGTATTTCAAATGTGGTAATTAGACCAAGCAAGCGTTATAGCTATATTGTAGTTGATATTACTTCAAATAAAACTGTTGCAACTACCTTTTCAAAAATTGCTGCTATAGCAGTAGCTAAGTCTTATTTAAAATCAAATAGTTTTCAATTGGTATTAAATATTGATAATATTTTAGAAAAAAATTATAACGATTGTAGGTTTTATAACCACATAATCAAGTCAAATAATAATAACGCAAACAAAGATTCAATATTAATTAGGATGGAAGTGTCAAAACAGAAAATAGAGAGTGCAACTAAGTCTCTTGACGACATCATTCTCGGCGATATGAGATAAATAAATTAAATAGCATATGTAGGAACCCATATTATGAACATTAGAGAATTTGCAAGACCATTAACATCAACTGTATTAAATGAAAATTTGGCTGCTAGATTTGGCAAAAAAATAAACTTAAATAAATTTACACTAGAAGAATTACAGGACGTGAGAAACAAGCTACGTACTAAATTATTTCAAGTTGAAACAAATGAAAGTTTTAATAATGTTCACGACAATAATTATCAAAAAACAAAACTTATGTTAGATGTACTTAACGCAGCCATTGGTGAACGTTCAAGTGTTGATGATGGTTCTTACATTAGAGAAGGTGCTGAAGATGCTGCTGCACTAGTAATGGCGTCAAAAGATATGGTTGACAAAATTACTAGCTGGATGGAAGATACAGCAGAAATGCAAACAGAATCAATGCTAGAACTTGCAGATGCTATCCGTGACGAAATGGGACTTGCACAATCAGACCTTTATGTACAAACAGTTAAGACATCTTTAGATTCGTTGTATACTGCATTAGAAGGAACTAGAGAAGCATTAACACAAGGTGTTATGATCTTAACAGGCGAAGGCGAAGTACCAATTGCTATGGGCGACGATGATCCTTTACCAGATCCTGATATGGAACCAACTATAGACGGTGAAGAGATTGCCCCGCCTGATATCGAAGGCGACGATGACTTTGCAGCAGACCCAGCAGCAGCCGGCGGCGCCGAGCCAGCAGCAAGAGAAAAAAGAGAGTCAATTGAACCTCGTAGACTTGCAAAAATGCTTTCAAAAAAAAAATAATCGAAACCATTGATACGGACAAACTGTATCAAATTTTTAATTTGTTAAAAGATAGAGGAGACACTGAAGTAAGTGTCGATCGTCTTGACAAAATTATGCACAATGTTGGCAATGAACATTTTGACTACGAGTCATTTAAAATGGCATATGATGGTGATTCTCGTCTACAGGAAATTATTACTGATTTTAACAAAGATACTATTACAATCAAAACCAGTGAAGTTGACGATGTAAAAACATCAGGTGCAGCACCAAAAGATCCTGCTGCTGACATAAAGCAAATGGCAATGAATGCAACAAATCGTAGAATGTAACTTGACATAAGATAATTTATGTGCTACACACTTTGTAAAATAACACAAAGGAAGTAACATGACTCCATTACTTTATATACTGATGCGCAATGATATGGATAGTATGAATCCAGGCAAGGCTATGGCGCAAGCCTCACATGCTAGTAACCAATTTGTTGCCACACTGCCTACAGATGCATATGATATTTATAATGAATGGTTACAGTGCAATGGGTTTGGCACAGTACTGGTGTTAGAAGTAACTGAAGCACAAATGCGTACAAGTGTTGCAGTTGCAGACGCACTAGATCTAGTAAGCGGCATAGTACATGATCCTACTTATCCGCTACGTGACGGTGATAGTACACATTTTATTCCTGTTGATACTTGTGCATTTGTATTTGGCAACAAAGAAGATTGTACACCAGTGGTAGGTAATTTTGAATTACATCATTGACAAACATTTAATTAATGTTATAATAAACTATGACATTAATTAATCCTAAATACAAATATGAAAAAATAAGTCGAGTTGAAGTAAACGGCAAGCGCAGGTATGCAGTACCCGGTGGCCCGCCCGTAGCAAGTGTTACTACTATTCTTAGTGGTACTAAAGATATGACACACTTACATGAATGGCGCAGGCGTGTTGGACATAAAAAAGCACAGGAGATTACAACAGAAGCAGCAGGTGTAGGTACACGTATGCACAAGTATCTTGAAGACTATGTTGATAATGGTGTATGGACCGAAAGTGCAGGCAGCAATCCTTACGCCCAACAAGCATATAAAATGGCATGTGTAATACGCGACGAAGCAATGACTCATGTTGATGACATCTGGGGTAGCGAAGTTCCGCTGTATGTTCCTGGTATATTTGCAGGAACAACTGACTTGGTTGGAACGTACAAAGGTAATCCATGTATTATGGATTTCAAACAAACTAATAAACCTAAGAAACCTGAATGGGTTGAAGATTATTATCTACAAATGACAGCATATGCACTAGGTCATAATGAAGTACATGGTACTGATATACGAGAAGGGCATATCTTTATGTGTAGTAGAGCCTTAGAATATCAACAGTTTGATTTATGGCCAGATGAGTTTGCAGAATGGGAACAAGAATGGTGGAACAGATGTCATCAATATTACGAGAAAGCATAGAAAACTTTACAGAAGTAGTACATTCTAAAACAAGACGTAGCACCGAAACATACAGTGCTATTGCAGAATGGGCTATCGAAGAAATAGAACGTAATGTGTACAACTACAACAATTATACAGGCACATTATTATACAAAAAACGCTTATATCGTGACAGTATTGATTTTCCATTACGCCGCTATCACGAATACTGTATTCAGCAAAAACACGGACATCATTATGTTGAAATTGGACTCAACGAAAAAGGAGTATTTGAACATATGGTTCCACTGAGTACTATTCGTGATATGATTATTGCAGGCACATTAACTCCAATACAAGGATGTAATATGCCTACTTGTCGTATTAGTAAAGAAAATGATAATAAACTAAGACTAGCAGGATGGGCAAGTAAAACTCCTAACATATATTTGTTCTGGCAAAGATATACCAGTTGTATAGATGCTAAATTTAAAACATATGATAAAAAAGACGTAGATACTGATATGACCTTGGATGATCACTTTAGATGTTTCGGCTAAATATATAAAATAGGAGATTAGCCGATGGCTGTGGTTCAAATTTCAAGAATACAACATAGAAGAGGTAAGAAATTAGTTGGTAGTGGATTGCCACAATTAGCTAGCGGAGAGTTAGGTTGGGCAATTGACACTCAACAACTATACGTAGGCAATGGATCGGTATCTGAAGGATCCCCAGCAGTTGGCAATACTGAGTTACTTACTGAACATACTAATATTTTTTCGTTGGCAAATTCGTATTCTTATAAGTCGGCTAATGCTACGGTCTGGAGCACAGTTATTCCTACAACACGGACACTTCAATCAACAATTGAAGAAACTGTCTCGGTGTTAGATTTTGGAGCAACTGGTAACGGCACTACAGACGATACTGTTTCAATACAAAACGCACTATATTCTTTCTTAGACGGAAGTGTTGCTAATAGAAAAATATTATATTTTCCTCCAGGACAGTATAAAACTACTACTGTATTAAATATACCACCATATGCGGTTATTAAAGGCGCAGGTAAAGAAAAGTCAATAATAGTTTCAACATCAAGCACAAATGTATTTAGAACTGTAAATAGTAGTACCACTCGGACAACAGTAAATGTAGCCACTAGTACCAGTTTAGACAGTGCTGGAGGCAATCAGTCACGATATATTGAAATTAGTGATATATCCATTGACATGTCAGCAACTACTACAACTACAGCATTAGAACTTGATATTTGTGCAAATAGTATATTTAAGAATATCAAACTCATTGGATCATGGACCAATGGAGCAGCACGTAGTAATGCTCAAAAAGATACAGGTATCAATATGACCAGTAATGGTGTGGCTACATGTAAAAATAATATTTTTGAAAATATTGAATTTAATGGCATCTATTTTGGAGTATATAGTAACTTTGACATTAAAGATAACTTGTGGAAATTTTGTTTATTTGAACATTCCTACAACGCTATTGCATTTGGTATTTCAGGAAACTACGGAGCATCTTATCCTGGACAAGCAACAGGACCAATACATAATGATATAACTTCCTGCAGATTTAACTATATTGATCGACAAGGAATTAACATTCCTACAGGAAAATTTAATACTAGTTGTAACAACAGATTTTATAATGTAGGCAACGACAACGGAGCGCCGTCTGTTGCTGTAGCTTCAAACATTCATTTCCATAAACACAATATATCCAAAAATGATTATTTTGAACGTACTGCTGCATTAACTCCAAATAAACTTGCTGATACATATTACAATGAAGAGTATGTTCCTGAAGTTTCAGGGCCAGTTTCGTGGTCAGTTGAATATAATAATTCAATTACCATTGGTCAACACGGCGGAGAAAGTCCTATTACTCTTTTAAAGTTTCCAGCTATTGACAATGGTTCGGTCGTAATTGATTATCAATATATTGAAACAGGACAGAACATAGTAAGACATGGAATAATAGAAATTATTTGTCATATTGTAGCAAATGAAATACAAGTATGTCATGAAAATACTATTCTAGGTGCTACTACACATGCAGGCGGTTTAAATTTTACAGCAGCATTTGCTGATGCAGGAACAATAAAATCAGGAAACGATACTATAATTTTAAGTGTAACAAACACACAACCAGTTACAACTGATGAATTTAAATATAAAATGAAAATTAAGTCTTAATGAATGTTTGTTAACAACAGCTATCAATATAGATTAAAAGAATGGGTAAATTTTAGAGAAGGATTAGAAACATCAAAAAAACCATTTTATGATATTTTAGAAGAATTTAAACAAATACCACTAGTTAGTATACAAGTTGACCCATATGATGAAAGTACATGGACTGATCCATGGACAATGATTCTTGAGAATGAGTTTTGTAATTTTGCAATTATCTTATTTATAGGTTATACATTACAGTTAACTGATAGGTTTTGTAATGACACTTTTGAGATACATATATGTACTAACACTGAAAAGTCAGAATCAATATATCTATTATATATTAATGACGACATTTTAAATTACGAAAATAATACAGTCATTAACAGTAGTCAGGAGTTGTCTGACTTAATAATCGAAAAAAAATATACATTACCATGTATATAATAAATATTCGTCATTATGGATTAGAAAGGTATAAAGATGATTCAAGTTACTAAGCGGAACGGCAAAAAAGAACCACTCGACATTGAGAAATTACACAAAGTTGTATTTTATGCATGTGAAGGAATTACTGGAGTTAGCCCAAGCGAAGTAGAAATAAAAAGTCAAATTCAATTTTACAACGGAATGAAAACAAGCGAAATTCAAGAAACACTTATCAAAGCAGCAGCGGATCTTATTACTGATGAAACACCAAACTATCAATATGTCGGCGGCCGCCTAATAAACTATGCACTACGCAAAGAAGTGTATAATGGATACAATGAATTTACTGTTAAGCAGTTGGTTGAAAAAAATACAAAATTAGGCTTTTATGATACAGAATTAATTAGCTACTATGACGATGATGAATGGACTAAAATTAATTCTTTTGTAAATCATAAACGAGATGAATCATTAACCTATGTTGCAATGGAGCAACTAAGAGGAAAATATCTAGTACAAAACAGAGTTACCAATCAAATATTTGAAACTCCTCAAATGTGTTATATTCTTATTGCTGCAACTCTATTTCATAGTTATCCTAAAGAATCAAGATTAAAATGGATTAAAGATTATTACGATGCTATTAGTAATCATGATATTAGTTTGCCTACTCCAGTTATGGCAGGAGTAAGAACTCCGCAACGTCAATTTTCAAGTTGTGTACTTATTGAATCGGACGATAGTCTTGATAGCATTAATGCTACTACTAGTGCTGTGGTTAAATATGTAAGTCAGAAAGCTGGTATTGGAATTGGTGGCGGCAAAATACGTGCGATTGGTTCACCAGTGCGCAATGGTGACGCATATCATACTGGCATTATTCCTTTTTACAAAATGTTTCAGTCAGCAGTTAAGAGTTGTAGCCAAGGCGGTGTGCGTGGTGGAGCAGCAACAATCTACTATCCAGCATGGCATCTTGAAGTTGAAGATTTACTAGTGTTAAAAAACAACAAAGGCACAGAAGAAAATCGAGTACGTCATATGGATTATGGTGTACAATTTAATAAACTAATGTATGAAAGACTAATTACAGGCGGAGATATTACATTATTCTCTCCAAAAGATGTTCCAGGACTGTATGACGCATTTTTTGCTAATCAAGATAAGTTTCGTGAACTGTATACAAAGGCCGAAGCTGATACTTCGTTACGTAAGAAAACAATTAGAGCTAGTGAGTTGTTCAGTAGCTTTATGGAAGAACGTAAAAGTACTGGAAGAATATATTTACAAAATGTTGATAATGCAAATGACCACGGATCATTTCTTCCAGAATTAGCACCTATACGACAATCAAATCTTTGTGCTGAAATTAATTTACCTACCACTCCACTAACACACCTAAATGATCCTGATGGCGAAATAAGCCTTTGCACTCTTAGTGCAATAAACTGGGGGAATATCAAAGTAGTTGAAGACTTTGAAAGTGTATGTACACTAGCAGTTAGAGGATTAGATGCACTTTTAAATTATCAAGACTATCCTGTGTTAGCAGCTAAAAATAGTACAAAGAAGAGACGACCGCTTGGTGTTGGTATTATTAATTTTGCATATTGGTTAGCTAAGAACAATCTAACCTATCAACACATTGATGCTAGTGGGTTGTGCTTGGTAGATGAATGGGCAGAAGCATGGAGTTATTATTTAATTAAAGCAAGTGCCGATTTAGCTATTGAACAAGGTGCACCTTCAGGTAATCTTGAAACAAAATATGGTCACGGAATTACACCTAATCAAACTTACAAAAAAGATCTAGATGACTTAATTCCGCATGTAGAGCGTATGGACTGGAATAAGTTACGTGAACAGTTAAAAGAACATGGTATACGAAATAGTACACTAATGGCACTAATGCCGGCTGAAACTTCTGCACAAATAGCAAACGCAACTAATGGTATTGAGCCACCAAGAGCGTACATTTCTGTAAAACAAAGTAAACATGGAGTGTTAAAACAGGTTGTTCCTGAATACAAAAAGTTAAAAAATAAGTATGATTTACTATGGGATCAAGAGTCACCAGAAGGTTATTTAAAAATAATGGCAGTATTACAAAAGTATATTGATCAAGGAATCTCTGTTAATACATCTTATAATCCAAAATTTTATGACGATGACAAAATACCAATGAGTATAATGTTACAGCATATGCTTATGTTTTACAAGTACGGCGGCAAACAATTGTATTATTTTAATACCAATGACGGCCAAGGAGAAATCGATGTGTCAGCAATGTTTGAAGCAAATGAAGAACCTATCATTGACGACGAAGAATGCGAAAGCTGTACTATCTAGTTGACATCGATTGAATTATATTATATAATAAAGACAAATATTTACAAAAGGAATAATTAAATGGTTAGCGTTTTTGATACTAATAACCGTGTTGATCACACATCAGTAACAGCTTTTTTTGATCCATCAGGTGGTCCAACTATACAGCGTTACGATAAACTAAAATACAAATCAATTGATCAACTCACTGATAAACAACTTGGATTCTTTTGGAGACCACAAGAAGTTGACATCTATAAAGATGCTAATGACTTTAAATCACTAACCGAACACGAAAGACATATTTTTACAAGTAATCTAAAAAGACAGATTTTACTTGATAGTGTACAAGGCCGAGCACCAGTTGAAGCATTTAGCCCAGTGGTAAGTCTTCCAGAAATTGAAAACTGGATACAAACTTGGACATTTAGTGAAACAATTCATTCACGTTCATATACACATATTATACAAAATGTATATGC
>Ga0114915_1000600_pt1 | contig 16289 bp, 5 predicted proteins | sample MalvirAntarct_55_FD_87288 | JGI IMG/M metagenome (GOLD analysis project Ga0114915, IMG submission 87288) | Marine viral communities from the Global Malaspina Expedition - Malaspina viral metaG Antarct_55 | ecosystem: Environmental > Aquatic > Marine > Oceanic | place: South Georgia Island...
AATATTTGGCCGTTTTTACTTCCTATAACACTCAAATACTGAGAAGTTAGCATTTTAATATTATCTGGAGTTAATTTCCCTTGTAATAAAGCTTCAACAATGTCTGCCCCAAATTGCACTCTAGAATTTAAGTGTTCGTTTTTTCTGCCCGGTTCTGAAACAATTTCTTCTCCTGTCTTTTTATCTATGGTAGTTATTGTCTTGGTTGGATTAATACCTAGCTCTATATAGTTTTCCGATGAATACCTTCTTATCCCGGTCCCGTCGTTGTTTAAAAGCATTGTACCTACGCTTATAGCAAACTTTTTTAATTCAGGGCCCGTCTTGTTTTTAGCCATCACTCCCATTGTTGCTAAAAAAGCATCAAGCACTTTTTCTTTAAGAGTGATATCTTTTATGGCCTCTTCTCTTCCTTCTAAACCATCTATTTCTTTTTGTTTTTGTTTTCTACTACCGGGATATCCTTCGTATTGAATTTTCTCAAGACCATCAAAAAACTTTCTACTTTTATAAGATATACTTAAATTTTCAGAATTAAAACCATTTTCTTCAGCATAGTTTTTAACGTCATCCCACATTTCTTTTATGTTATCGGGAAGCTCTTTGGTACCAAATTTTCCTTGATCTATAAACTTTTCTCTAAAAACAGGAGCTCCTAGTGGCCTTTTCTCACCTGGAACATATCTTCTACCTGTGTATGAAAAAAGTGCAGCTAGTAAGCCACCGCTATTCTTAGAATATGAATTTAAAGTGGAAGTTTCCATAAAATCTGGCAAATAAGAAATAGCCTCTCTTATGAAGTCCTCGTATTCCGCTAATCTTTTAGGGGATGCACTTTTTATATTGTCGAATTCATCTGCGAAACTAATTTTCTTTTCCTTTAGTTTTGATTTAAAACCAGTGGCAACAGCCCCATCTCGCTCGGCTATTTCTTTTCGAATCTCAGCTATCCCCTGTAGCTCCAACTCTATCTCTTTTAAAACTTCTTTTCCAAGTTCAGTCTCTTCTAAGCTAAAAACTCCGCGGAATCTACCTTCTCTGTCAAAAAGCAATTCCATAGGATCAACCCCCCCTTTTTTCGAAATTTCTATTATTTTAGAAGCCATGGCCCCTGGATTGCCACGATCTATTTCCTTAGCAATAACTTCTACGTAATTTTCCAAAAGGTCAACACCGATGTCTTCCTGTCTAGATTCCACTTGCTTTTTTAGAGCTTCCTTAGATAATGTTTCCATTACCGAGTCGAATACAAACTCTCCTGAAAATGCTTCTATTATAGATCTTCTGCGGCCGTCTATACGCATGCCTTTTCCAGTTGTTGGGTGCTTTGGTGTTAAAAAGTATTCCTTCCACTCAGCTGGTGTTATAGCCTTTTTTTGGAACATTGTTCCCCCGGCAGATGTTTTCTTTTTAATTATTTCACCTGTTTTTTTATCTATCGCAGGTTTTTTAAAATCTGCAAATCTTTTGTTTATAGCAGACTGACTTAAATAATTTTTAAATAAAGGGTAAGCATTGTCTATAAAAGCTTCATATTTTGGCGTAGCAGTAAAATTATCTTTTAATCCGCCGACAACTTTTTCCAGCTTAGGATATATTAAATCAATACCGTCTCTATAAAGTTTCTCTTTAGTGGTGGCTCTTTTTATAAAAGATTTTTTGCCTGTTCCAAACTTTTCTTCTAAAATTTTAGGGGACCTCACCTGCATAACTTCGGTAGGTTCGCCTTCTATATTAATAACAGCCCTCTCGCTTTTTGATATAACAACTTCAGCCGTTTTGCCGCTTGGTAATTTTATACTACCCACTTGCTTGGCCTCAATGTTTTTTAACGGGGTAGACATCAAAAGACGTTCTCCTACGCTGTTAATTTCTTTTTTTACCTCCTCGGGCAACTTAAGCGAAACCTCGGCTTTAATTCTGTTTAATCTAATGTTCTGTTCAGGCGAAGATAAATCCACATATCCTTCAGAAGATCCTTCAGCCACCAGCTTTTCAGCTTGTCCAGGGTTTGCGTCTATAGAAAAAGTTCTAAATATATCGCTAAACTGGGGCTTTTGCATCGATGCTATTATAATATTATCTAGTTGTCCAAAAACGTAAGAAGTCATAGTTGCTTCTCCTCCTTCTCTAGCTAAATCAACTTTCCCTTTTATATCAACCTCTCTTACTCCAAACTCTTTAGCTTTCTCATTTATTTCAGTAGGTGTAGCTTTAGGATTTTCTTTTATATACTTTATTAAATTAGCTCCTTTAGCGTATGATTTCACTTTACTAGGTATACCTGTACCAGGACTAGCAGCAGTTATAAGTTCACCCTTTTGATTGTATTCTGCTTTTGTTTTAACTGATAAAGTAGCATCTGAAACCAAATCTTCTATTATTTCTCCTTGGCCCTCTGGTATTTCCAGCCCTTTTTTGGTTATATATGATCGGATTTTTTTCCTAACAAGAGGCTGCATTTCATAGCCAACCATAACGCCTGCTTGCTCGATACTGCTTCCGCCCTCTATCATATCATTGTAGCCTTTAGTAGCCTTACTGAATATATCTTTCTTTTCTGATGGTTCTATTTTAGCCGAAGACAGAGTTGATACCGCTTCTTTTTTTGTAGTAATGTTTTCTCCGTATATAGTTTTAAGCGATTTTTCGCCTATTATAAGATTTTGAAATTCTTTAAACTTATTTCTAATAGCTTTAGCTGATCCGCTTTCAGCAATAGTGCCCAAATCTATTAAATAATCAATTACTTCAGCCCCTGTATTAAGCGTTTTACCTTTTTTATACGGTAGTCCAATACTTCTAGCGGTGCCCATTATAGCGTCTCGTAGCCCTTGGAAAGCTTTAGTTTCTGCTAATATTGCCTTATTGGCGGGTTCAGCAAGCAGCTCTACAACATTCATCACATACTCTTCGGGGCGCACATCTTTTGTGCCTTCCTTTGACTTATAGGCAGCATCGATTGCTTCCCTATATGTAGCATATTTTTTTCCTTTGTAAGTAAACTCTGCTCCTTTAAATGCTGAGTTCATTGTGCCTTCTATTTTTTCCCTAAATGCCTCGAAAATTTGAGGATTGGTTTCAAAAGCTGCATAAGAGAAAGCATGACCTACTTCCTGAGCAAATACTCCGGGCTTGTAAGAATTTATGTCTACAGTAAAAGTTTTTGTATTAGGATCAAAGGTGGCTTTTTTGTCAGCGCTTATTATTCCTTCTTTAGCTCCTTCTGTTATAATAAGTTTAACATCTCCTTTTATAACACCACTTTCAACAAATGCATCGAAATCTCTATTTATTTTTCTTTGAGCAGCGGTTACATTTGCTTCATACCTGTTTATTAATTTTTTAGCGTCTATCAATTCATCCGGTGTAGCTACTTTTCCGTCTTTGTATTTGCCTGTACGCACAACATCCCTAGCTTTCTCCGCTTCAGGAAATTGGCTTCCTATGTTTAACTTATCAAAACTTTCGTTAAATATATTAACTTGGTTTTCAATTGCTTTATATAGATTTTGTTTTTTTGTGAGTTCCTTGCCTTTGTATTTGCCTTCGATTAGTTCTTTCCCAAGTTTATCTAAAGCTTCATTAGCTTTTCTGCTGCCATAAAAATCAGGCTTTTTTAAATTTTGCACACCCAAGGCTCCAAAAACAATTCCATCAACAAGCAATCGCTCTAAAAACTCGCCAGTGTCTCCATAGTATTCATTAAAGCTGTTTTTAAAATCTTTAATACCTCTTAAATCTTCTACTACTGATTCCACAATTTTAGCTGTTTCACTACCGGAAACCCCTCCTATCGCACCCCCTAAAGTTTTTTGACCTCCTAGCCCAATGTACTTACCCACTTTAAGAAGTCCCGCAAATCTACCTCCTGCATAAAATCCAGCACCACCACCTATTTTAGATTCGCCTCTAGTTACTATTTTAAATTTAGCCTCTTCTAAGGCTGCTCCATATATAAAAGAAAGCGCTTTCCTTGAAAGATTTTCCCCAGGAGCTGCGTTTTTTAATGGTTTTGCTAAATTAGCTATTACTCTTGCTATACCCGTTGCACCTGCAACTTTGTTTAATAAACCAAACTCTATTATAGCGGGAACAAAACTACCTAAACCTTCGGTCACTTTCATGGCTATACCCCTTTCAAAAACTTCTTCTTGATCGGTTGTTAATTTCATTTCTGCATCTTCAAATAACTGCCTTGTGTTGTCTAACTCTTTTTGTTTCGATGTACCAATAACATTCATTGTATCCTCTCCAAACGCGGCTTCCCCCACTGTTTCAGCAAATCTTTCTACGTAATCTCCTGCGTTTAATTTTCTAGAACCTGGATCTCTATTCAGTATTGCTGTTTCTACTAATACTTCTTTTTCAAGTGCTAAATCCACTTTATCATTATACACTTTATCTAAGTAACCAAAGTCTGTTGACACAGTAGCCTTGTCGCCTGTTTCTGGCTTATACAGTGCCTGATTAAGGTAAAGAGGTGCTTTGCCTCCTAGTGTAGATAAGTCTCGAGCTGTTCTGAATCTGATTATATCATTGACTTTTACGCCTCTCCAAATACCCTCTTCATCCTTACTATATCCCAGTTGTTTTAAGTTTTGGTTTACAAAACTAATGTTATCATTAAAGTCATAAGTTTTGTTTAATTCTGCTTCGTTATCCGCACTATTTAAAGTCCACCTATATAAACTTTGCTCTAGTTGGTCTTGATTGTAATCTTTATATACTCTAGCAGTTTCCCCATACTTTCTAGTATAGTTTTCTGTGTCTATGTTAAAAGCGGTAGCCTCTCCCTTACTTACTTGATCTCCTGATTGGTCAAAAAGTCTTGTTTGCTTTTCTCCCACATCAACTTTTCCCCATCTTGTGTTTATTGTTCTTACCTGCGATTTTTCAAAATAATCTTTTTCCCGGGCCTCAAGTTCTATTTTTTCCTTCTCCATCTCGAGCTTTGCTGTTGCACTAGGGGGATTCTTAAGTAGTTGATCAAGGGCATTAAGTCTATTTAATATCCCGCGATATTCCTGCTGATCAGGTGTAAGCTCTTCTGTAAGCTTTTTATAGCCCGCTTCAATAGTAGGGGAATACAAATTACCTTCTCTGTATAAAGATACTTGTTCATTTATTGGCTCAAATTTTTTGTCAATTTGTTTTTTACGTCTTTTTGCTATAGTAGTGGCTACCATACCATCAATGTCAAATTGCATAGGTGCTCTGCTAGACGGGTTGTTTCTATAATATATGTCTGTAGCTTTTTTTACAGCCGCATCCCGAAGCCCTTGCTGCTTTTGTCTGTCTACTGTTGCACTAGGATCTATATCATTATCAGGGTAAAATGATTTGCTATCTAACGTTACATTTAAGGCAGTCTGAAAATTGGACATGGTTTGCCCGTAGGCGTTTTGCTTTTCTGGGTTAATGCTATTTGTTTCGCTGTCCCAGACATCCCTATCTTTTGCTATTTCATTTTTTTCGAATGTGTCTTCTCCTTTATTAAAAAAGTTTTTAGCCGCTTTTTTTTCTTCTTCGGTAAAAGCAGATCCCTGCGTTTTTTCTAAGCTATTAATTAATTGTTGATTAAATTTGCCTTCATTATAAAAGCTATTACCAACAAGGTCTTGAAGATCTCCTTTATAGGTTTTGCTATATAGGTATTCAATATACTTGTCTTTAGGAAGTTCGTTTCTTTCTCGTGAAACCGATGAACCAGCTCCCAATAATGAATCCGCATCGTCTTGTGCTACAGTTTCCGGCTCCACATTTGCACTGGGCGCAGCCTGCTGAAAATCCTGGTTGAAGCCTTCTTCTACCACCTCGCTTTGTGCAGCCTCTTCCTGCGTCTTAGGTCCTTCTGTTTCAGGATCAACACTAAACACTGAATCTCCGGCCGTCATTGCTTCTCTATAAGCCTGGACCATTTCTTCATTATTCTTAAATTGTATTACTACGTCGTTTATTCTAAGTTTAAACATGTATTTTTTTATTTTGTATTAATTAAAGTATGCATTGTAGTATTTTCTTGCTTGTACATTGTCAAGACCGTACAGGTCCATAATACCCACGACAACACTATCTTTGTCTGTAAAGTCTATAGTCCTAGCGTTCGCGTTAAATTTACCCTGACCAGCTAAATAGTCCGCTGCTTTTGTTAGTGCCCCATCTACTTCAATTACATCTACTAGGTTATTGTTATGCACGATGTCAACAGCTTGTAACTCTAGATCACTTAAATTGTCGCCATAAAAAGGTGTGCCAACATTATAGCTAATTTTATTAGCGGATTCGTCTTCTGTGAAGCCGGTTATACGATTTGGTGAAGACTTGGTACCTAGGTTCATTCCGTCTCTAACGCCGGTGGCTTTTTTAAGTAATGCCATATCTTTGGCAGCCCCTTGTTCCATGCCGCCCAGCCCTTTTAGTGTGCTAGTAAACGTTGCGTTTATATCCCGAAGTTTAGCAGCTTTTACACCACCTCCTTCGTTTCTTTTAGAAAGCCCAGACGGGTTTGATTTGTAAACGCTTGCATAGGTATAAGGCTCATTAGGACCTGCATCTGGATTTGTTATTTCTAAACCTGCCTCAGAAGCATTATTTACAGCTATTGAATACCTTAGTTTATTATTAGCATTGTCAAGCACTTCGCCGTTTTGTATTTTAGGATCTGTTGAAACGGCTGTATCGGTCGCTCCCTTCGTTCCATAAATAGCATTAAAATCCTCTTCAGTCATAGCGTACTGGTACATCATGATTGCCTTTTTGTTTTCAGGAGTACCTCCTTCTTGTATTCCAGCTGCTACCAAAGCATTTTGATCGTTAAGGAAATCATTGGTTGCTTGAGTGGCTAAAGTGGAAACAACATTTTTTGTACCTGTTTTTTTCCCATTAGTATCAAAAACATCTTCAGTTGTCATAGTTGTACCTTCTTGAAGGGTACCTTGCACAAATTTATTTTTTGGATCTTTAAGTTTATTTTTTATCGCTAAAGCAGCCTCGGGTTGCAACTGTGTAACATCAAATGTAGTACTAAAATCGTTGCTATTGAACTGAGTTAAATCAGCTGTTTGGCTTCCAGACATAATTTGAAATTTAGGAGGGGTATATGTTCCGTTAGCTCTCTTGCCCGGTGTATAAGAATATGAAGATGTTCCTTGGTGAAACCCATAAGAAAAATCCAAATTTTCCGTACTGGTAGCCGCTATTTTACCTTGGGTTGCTGCAGAGTTGCTTTTTAATTTAACAGCTTTATCCATTTCTATAGTCACTTTAGGAAAAGAAACATTCATTGCTTTTAGCCCATTCAGCAAAGCGAGCTCTTCCTGCCTTAGCTCTTGTTTACGGGCTGCCGGAAGATTTCTATCGTTTAGTTCTTTACGGACAGTTTCTAAATCCTCTATGGCTTTATATTGTGTGTCTTGGGCAGTCTTAACCATTTGCTCTGCCCCCGGAGCTGCTTTTAGGCTGGATTTTAAAAGAGCCGATCCCGCTTCAACCTTATTGTCGTTAGCTAAATCCTCTTTTCTGTTTTTTAAGTTTAAATCTCGTTGCTTAGACAGCTGAGCGCTCCACGCCTTAGAAATATTATCTGCCGCGGCGGCTATGGCCTGAGGAACTATAAGTCCCGATTGATTTTGTATTATTGCTGGTTGTCTATAACTCATAATTTATATTTTTTATTAATTTCCATCAAGCCTACCGCCGTCGGCAAACGCCCCTGATCCCAGTAACCCGGACGCAGCACTACCCACTCCACTTATAATAGCAGCGGTATTTGCTTGTTGAGCGTTCTGAGCATTGTTCATATCCGCCCTAGCTTGACTTTCTTGTCCAGACATTCTATCTAATGTAGCCATATCTCTTGTCTCCTGTGCTCCAAACATGAAAGCGGCTCCTTGAGCCTGAGCGTTTTGTACTCTAGCCTCTTCGCTCATTTCCATTTGAGTAAGTTGCATTTCTTTTGCCTGCAATGCCTGCTCGCCTTGAGCTCTTAGTTTTTCGTTTTGAGCCTCCTGCTGTTCTATGTTAGCTGAAACTTCCTTTTTACTTTGCTTAGCGGCTTGTGCTAATGCGGTAGCACCTCCTGCGCTTGCTCCAGTGGCTTGTAATGTATCCAATGTATTAGCTAATGCTATATCTGTTTGCTCCATTTGAATTTCAGCCGCTTGTGTGGCAACTCCTAAACTAGCAAAGGGATTAGAAAGATTATCTCTCATTTCTTCAATCATATCCTCATTAGATGTTACGTTTGCGTAAGGATTTATAACAGCTTGTCTATTAGCCTCAAATGCCGCCATCTGTCTCTGTATGCGATCTCTTTCCTGCTGTGCTTTTTTCTCTGCTGCTTTTGCTTTACTGCCACCTACAAGCCCCCCTACTATGGAGACTGCGGCTGTTCCTGCTGCTACCCAAGTCATATTGTTATTTTTTTAGTTAATTTATTTTTGTACTCTAAGTACTTTGTTTTGTCTTTAACAACTGTTCGCTCCTCTATTACAACAAGGTCTTCAGAATTGTCTTTGTTTTCGTGTATGGTGGTCCACACTGTGTCCGTTACTGCATACCCTATTCTTTGTGTTCCTTCTTCTGACACTATCATTAAAGGAGCCTGTAGCAGCTCTACGCCGTTTGCTTCGGTTAATACTATTATAGAACCCTTCATTAAAAAATTATGGTGTCTATGTTTATGTATCTTGCCTATTAGTAATGTTCCCGCTGGGATTTCCATTTCCCTAGCGTATACCCCCGGTGCAAAGGAATGTTTCAAAGGCAGTTCTGTTTGTTCCGTAGTAGGGTCCATTAAGAAATTTTTAATTTCTTCCATACCTTCTACAACCGTCTTTTCAGTATTAGCTATTTTCAATTCCATTTAATTATGATGATTTTACAAATCCCGTGCTTACTGCAAATAATTCTTTTTTACCTGCAGAGTTGTTTACTGTCATAGTTACTTCTCCGAAGAATCCTTTTACTCCTGAAGATGATCTTCCAAACACAACCTCGCCGTTTTGTGACGATGTATTATTTGTGATGTCCGCGTAATACTTGTCTTCTTTTAATTTGAAGTTATTAACTAGTAATGAGTTCTGCATTTCAGCCAATGTGGTTGCAAAAGACGCTTGTGATATAGGTAATGCGTTATCGGTATTAGTTTTAAATCCAGTCATTCTCCAACCCGTATCTCCTTCGTAGTTTATAGTCTGAAAGTTTTTGACCATAGACGGTGCTCCGTTAAACACGAATGTTACACTTGATTCCGACTGTGCTCCGTAGAACACTGCTCTAGCTTGTGTATTTGGTGCTAATGTGTAATGCTTGTAAAGTTTACCTTCGTTAGCTGTAAAGTAATTGTTATTTAGACTTATTATCTGATTAGGCTTGTAATCAAATCTACTAACCCACCCTTTTGACGTTTCGTCAAATGCTAACGTTTCATAGCCCGGGACAACTGCTAATCCTTCTGTTACAGGAGGCTGCGGTATTGTTACAACATACTGCTTGTTATGCGCGTCCCATCCCCCTATTATATTAACCGTTGCTGTAGAAAATTTATCTCTAAAGAAATCCGTCATACCGTAACTAGATATAACTGTTATGCCGTCCATTGATAATCTGCAAACAACGTTCTGATCTCTGTCCGTAAAGTATTTTCTGTATCCATTAACAGCAAAAGATTCAGGATCGGTGCTTATACCGTATTCTCCAGCATAAGCTACATTCTGCCCTATAACTACATTGCGACTAGTAACACTCGCATTTCCTTCCGCAGAGTATATTGCGTCTTTGTCAATTAAAGATTTACTTACTTTATTCTCTTGGAATATAATTAAGTTTGTGTCTTCTGCATACAATTTTTGTATCGAGCCGTTAGCTGGATCTATAGTTCTTGTTATATCTTCTGCAACTGAAAATTGATTAGTTTGGTTAACACCGGTTCTTGAATTGAATATCCCGGAATGTATTAAAGAGCTGAATTTATTTGATTGCTTTTTTTCGTCTTCAACCAAGTAAGCTTTAACGCCAAAATCAACAGTCGTATTGTTATATCCCCCTCGTATTCTAGCTTCTTCTAGAAGCCAATCTTTAGAATCATTTCCCGCGTAGTCTCTTTGAATATTATCAAAATTTATTATTTTTCCAAATTCTACCTGTTCTGTTAGGGCTAAAGCATTAGGAACTTCCTGTACGGTAAATTCTGTATCGTTTAATCTTTCTGTTATGTAGCTTATGTATGTAACGGGAACTACGTCGGTATAAATTATTTTTATTTCCTGGCCTGTATTCATTTTGTCCGCGAGGAGAGCGGAATTTATTGTGAGCTTTTTCTCTGAAGAATTTATAGCACCTAAAGACGCAGTGTTATCCCCTGGTACAACCTCTGTAACTTCTTCTATTTTTTTTAAAATAAAGCTATTAAAATATTTTAATTCTATTATTGCTGCCATTATTTATTTTTATAAGAATTTAAGGTGTATTTACTAATCTATATATGCGCAAAGTGCCTTTGTCATTAGGATATTCTAATCTAACAGGATCCGGTGAGGGCTTTTGGCTAGTTTGTATTGCACTAACGCCACTCGTATTGTTCGGATTAATAATTTTTAATCCTGTTCCTGTATCTAATCCTACAACCCACTGCAGGTCTATAGCGTAGTCTGGTTCATATTGCCCAGGTATATTAGTAAATTTATCAGTTGTACTCCACGTATTTAATTTAACCGATGGAGCAGGCTGTAATTGTCTATCTAATTTTATGTTAATAAAAGGAGATGTCGGTACGTAGGTGATAAAATCTGTTTCATTAGTATAAAATTGATCATTATAATCTCCGTAAGCACTTCTCCCCCATATTTCTGGATTACTGCCACTTACAGAGACATGCTCATTGCTTGCGTTATTACCCGCTGATCTGTTATACTTAAAAAGATTATAAGTAGTGGTTTCCGGTGTTCCATTGTTTACTCCCCCGTTTACTTCAAAAGCGTTTACACCTTGCCACGGTATACATTTTGGAAAATTAAAATCGTCTACAACAAGCCATGCTGTTGACCTCAAAGAAATGTTTTGATTAGCAAAACCTACTGTCATACCTTGAAAAACAATAGCGTATTCTATACCGATTTGCTCTTCGCCGATGGTAGTTGATAGTGTAGGCTGAGTGCCTTCAAAATCGTTATAATCGTAAGCACGCACGGATTGGGTCCATATATCTGAAGCTACTGATACGTTTTTTATGTACCTAAAATAGGCATTATTAGAATTAGGGTAATCTTGATAATCAGGTGTTTGGTTTATGTCGTAAGCATCGTAAGCAGGAGCGTCTTGAAACGGCGTTGCTACATCATTGCTTCCTGGTAAAGTTAATTTATTACGATAGTCCTCAAAACCTGCCCTATTTTTTTCTATGCTTCTTGGCAATGGTCTCCATTGTGTCTCACCTGTATACCTATAATAATAAGTTACTGCAGGCGTAACCAGTACAGGAACTTCATCTGCCGGGCTTGTTATAGTAGGTCTTGGAAAATTAACGTTAGAGCTAAAAGTAAGCGCGCCTCCCTTGTGGGATTCGGTACCTATTCTATGAGCATACACATTGCTATTTTGCCCTCCCCCTGATACAGGGTGTGTAGCTGGTATATTGTTCGCAGGGTTTGGTATACCGTTGTTAAAAAACACTTCCATATTGGTTGGCTGTAACCCCGTACCCCCTGTTATGTCATCTCCTTCGCATATATAATAAACCATTCCCACGGTGTTATATAAATCCTCAGGACTTAAAACTCCCGCCCCGTTGTTTGCTTCTTCCAAAACTTTGCACGTATCCCAGTTTCCTCCTTCGTACAGGACCCCGGCATTAACTTGATCCGGTAACATTTTTATTGTAAATTCTGTTTGCTCCGCTGTTAATGATTGATAGTCCGAGCCATCTCCTCCGCCAACTAGGTTAGCATCGGAAAGTATGAGGTTTATTTTGTAAGTGCCCAAAGTATTAACGCCTGGAGCTTGTGATAGTGCTCCTGTATTTTCGTTCATTGTCCAATTAGAAGGTATACTATCTTCAAAACCTGTGAACGGCTCAAATGAATACTTTAATTCCAAACCATCTTGGCTGGCCAAACCGGATCCATTATTAGGATTTGCTGTTGACCAATCAGATGCTTTTATTATAATCGTTTGAGAAGGGCTAATCTCTATATCACCGGGTATAGGGTTAAAGAACGGTTGTATATTTTTTAAAGCACCAAATCCTCTTGGAGCACCTGGTAACTCTATAACTCTTTGTTCTTGTGTTGCTGTTTCCGTAACTGTTATTTCAAATGAATATACATTTGAAGTTTCACTATTTTCTAAAAAAGCAATGCCTTCAGGTATGTAACGTATTTGGAAGTTACCTTCTTCAACGCTACCCACGGGACCAGGTACTAATTCAAAATCTGTAACAGGAGTAGCCACTCCATTTACATTTACAGTCTGTGACGTTAAACTAGCTGTTACTCCAGTTATAACAGTTTGCCCTTGATTATCTACAGGCGTAAACCAGCTAGTCACTGGCTGGCCGGCAGACGCAAACTCTTCATCAAAGTCCCAATCAAGTCCCTGGAACCCAGCAACGCCTGTGTTCGTGGAGGCTACCTCTGCGTTTAAGTCTACTATAAGTCCTGCTGAAGTAGTTTCCCAATAAATGTCTAATAGTGATTCTACCGGAGCCGTTTCGTACACAGCTAAGAAGGGCAGCATGTTAAAAGGAGATGTAGGAGTAGTGCCTCCTGTATCGCTAACTGTATCTATATTAGGCTGCCCTATTGACTTTTCAGTCGTAGATATTCTGGCTATTAAAGGATTACTGCTTATCTCATAAAAAACTTTATTACCATTAGATCCGCCTGTAAATGTATTGTGTGCATTGGTAGATAACTCGCTGAAGCCCATGTTAAAGTCTTTAGCTTGCGCAATAGCTGTAGATGTATGGCTTATAGCACTTTTACCTGCATAATTTAATCTAGGAAAATACTGTGAGTTTGTAGGTATTATAGATGTGCCTATATTATTCATCCCGTTTTCGACTCTTCCGTAAAGCACAACAGAACTTCTATATTGCTTTTGGTCAGGGCCTACCTCTGCTAGATCCCTAGGTATTTTATTTATATTGTCATTAAACAAAACAGCATGAGCCGTCAAGTTTATTTCGTTAGGAAAGACACCTTCGTCTATGCCCCCAGCTTCTGCGTGTTGCTCGTTTCCTGATTGCCCTGGATAACCATTAAGTATTCCGGGTAAGTATACATTGTAGTAATCTTGCTCTGTTTGCTTAACAACAACTTTATAGCTATACCACCCTAAATCGTTTATATTGTAAGTAAATTTTAAATCCGGCGTGCCAGCGGGAAGATTATCTTCTCTTAAATATATTTCATTTACTCTACCTTCTGTTGTTACAGTATATTGAGCAGGCCCGGTAGGCCCTGAAACATTAGTTACTTTCACAAAATCCGTATAAGCTCCTCTCATATAGTCGCCTAATCTGGGTATATTTTGATTATTAGGATAGGTTCCTAGGGGAGGCACTGCGCCACCTGCTTGCCTAAACGTGTATGTAGTATTAGTTATTGCGGTTCCTACCCATGTAGCAATAGCAAAACCGTCGCCTGTATTAGGAGCATATTTGTTTTCTATAGCATATAACCCGGGAGTTCCCGCAGCAGCATCTATTTCCGACGCTATAGGTTCATTGACTAAAACTTTTATTGCGTCTCCTGCCCAAAGTCTGACATCTGTACCGGAAGTATCTATGTCGTAAGCACTGTATATTGTAGAGCCTGAATAAAATCCCTGCGTAGTTGACACCCCCGAATCCACCGAAGATAATATTACAGGGGACTGCCTGCCGAATTTATCTGATAACACAAATCCAACCTGATAATTCCTATTTCTTTTTACTGTATGCTTTGGGTATTCTATAAAGTTATCATAAGCGCCCGTGGTGCTTTTTGGGTCAATCTTACAGTTGTAATTTATATTTTGCGGGGGAGTATATTGATCTTTAAAGTTTCCGTATATTATTCTATTACCAGAAGTTTCTTGAGCAAACGCTTTTACGGGAACCTTATCATACACTCTTACTGTTTGAGCTTCAGGAAGTGTTCTATATGGTTTTCTTGACTGATACTCGTAAACATATTCTGAGTTAGCGCCGCTAGTGCTTGCTATTTTATTAACTAGTATACTATCTAAAACTTTTACCGCAACTTTATCGCTTTCTCTAAAAAGTATTTCTAGCTCGGCTATTTTGTAGTCGCTAATTAATTTGTTTCCAGATGAGGGCAAAGGTATTATAAGACCTATATTCTGCACTAAATTTTCCATAAAATCCACTATGGTTGATTGATATGCTGAATCTTCGTCTCCATTTAAGAAGTACCCATTTTGCTTGGGTATGTATGCTATTTGAGTAAACGGAGCCATTAAAGAGTACTCGTTGTCATCAAACTTAAATCTATAACTAAACCTTACGAATTTATCTTCTAAGTAATCAGGATCACCCGGCCAGGAATCGTCCTCATTCCTACTAGTCATTGTGGATATTATTAATGAAATAAAAGCATCTGGGCTGGGAGCCACCGGAAATGGCCTATAAACGTTTACCCTCGTTTTTGTTCCGGTTAAATCTAATAAAACAGAATCAACCTTTATGTAATTTTCAGAGTTAACACCTGCTTCTGGCGAAACAACAGTAGCTCCAACAAAAGGCAGAAACTCAGACACCCTATCTCCCTCTACTTCAAAATAATCAACAGTAGCGCCCACCTCAACTTTTAAATCTACCCTTTTGTATAACTTTATTGTGTCATAAGGATTATACTTTGCGACAGATATTTGGTGCTCCTTCGTGTAATAATCCCCTTGGCTAGTAGCTAATCCCCCGGGGTTGAAAGCCCTGGCCAGGCTTATGTTTATTTTACGAGGCTGATTTCTATTGTCTGTCCAGAACAGTAGGTTCTCTATTAAGTTAACGCCTATTATTCTGTTGGTAGTGGAGAAATTTAAAAACTCACCTGAGACCATAAGAGTGTAGGACTCCGATGTGTTATTATAAAAATATACATAGTGATTAGAAGATGGCGGAGCATTTGTTGGGCTTTCCGGGATTGGGTCTGTGTAATCAGTTAAAAAAACAAATATATTATCCGTAGAATTATCTGTTAAAACACCTATAATAGTTAAGCCGTTGCCAATATCCGTACCAGACACTAAATCATTGCCAATTATATTCTCTAAGGCACCTACGTCATTATCTTCGGATCTACCAACTGATATATTCCGAGCATCTCTATATTCACCGTTAGGCAATATTCTATCATCAAGATCTTTATTCATCTTGGATTTTAGAAATGTGTTTTTAATTTCTTGCGCCATTTAATTATGATTTAATCCATTTAGATTTGCCTCTCATTACCTGAACTATCTCTGATAGTTTAATGTTAGACAATCTTATTTTAGCGTTTCTTAGCTTAGCCGCTCTATCTTTCTTTAAACGCTGTATAACGTACTCTGGTTGATTAATTCTTCCTGCTAATATGGAATATAGTATGTGAGCATATAATGCATCCTCGGCCATCTTAGGTATCCTAGCGTCTAAGTCATACGCTAATCCATCTGATATATAGTCAAGTATTATTAATCGGTCTTTTAAGTTTGAAGAAAAAGCTATTGTACCATCTCTTTCGTTCATGTTGAACCAGCCGTTTCTTTGCGAATTCTGTGGGTCGTTACCGTATTGTTGTCCCCAAACAGGATTTCCAGTTAAATAGCTACCATAAGACCAATAATCTTCTGCAGTAATATTGCCGTTTAAAAGTCTATCATTCGCTGTAGCCCATCTTTCGTTTGTGATAGAAGTTCCTTCTAAAAGATCCCCGGTATTATCCATTGTGTAGTCTCCGGCTTCGTCCTGCAACGGTACCTCGTAAGGGCTGCTTGTCAAGTTATTAGCTGGGTATATAGGATGTCTAACACCTAGCTGGTCAATATATGCTAAGCTAACGTAGTTGACATAGTCTTGTGGTATTGTAACACCTAAACTTGGTGGTATTGTTATTTCCTGAGACTTTACGCTTTTTAATGTGTCGTAGCTGAATTCTTGTAATCCTCTTTTAGCGTGAAATATAACATCGGTTCTTTTGACGTCCCCGATTAACTTATGCTCTCCTACGTACGTTGCTATAAACCCATTGATAACATCGTTTAAAGATGTATAAGCGTAGCTTCCGTAGTTTTCCTGCACTGTGTCTCCC
>Ga0114915_1000601_pt1 | contig 16281 bp, 25 predicted proteins | sample MalvirAntarct_55_FD_87288 | JGI IMG/M metagenome (GOLD analysis project Ga0114915, IMG submission 87288) | Marine viral communities from the Global Malaspina Expedition - Malaspina viral metaG Antarct_55 | ecosystem: Environmental > Aquatic > Marine > Oceanic | place: South Georgia Island...
AACAGCGGCTCAAGGTGATGCCAGGGATATTCGTAATGAGTTACGCAAAGATTTTAATGAAGTGCAAGATCAAATAAGTGCTGTTGACAAGAGATCAAGAGCCTCGGACCAAGAAACACGAGGTGCAGTAAGAACGGCAGAAAATGAAATAAAGACGCTAATCCAACATGCTGAGGATCGCTTTGACGGCAAACGTACGGCTATAGAGTCCGATGCCGTCAGACGTAACGAAGTTATAGATGTCAAATTAAAAGACCTGGAAACTAGGCTCCGAGAAATGTTGACCAGAGCTTTAAATAATCCATTAGCCGGTCAATAAATAACCTTCTAGGGTCTTGCAAGCTTTTAAATAATCTTTAAGATCCTTAACCGCTTCCTTATCGTATTTTTCAGCATCTGTTAAACAACTTTGCAGTTCTTCAGTTTTATTTTGAATAGCTACCTGTAAAACATTGTGCTCTAACTCTGTTAGTTTTAAAGTAAGTTCCATAATTTTTCTCCCTTTCTAAAGATTACTGTATGGGAGATAATGGTATGTGTCAAGCTTTAATGTTTCACGTGAAACATCTACTTTGCTTTACCCCAGTTTTCTCCCACTCCTACATCGATACGTGAAGGAATTTTCATCTCTGGAAAACAATTCTCCATAATACTTTTAATCTTTTTAATTTGCTCTTCGTCTTCTACGGAGAAACACAGCTCATCATGAACCGTAATCATAGGCAAGTGCCCCTGGTCAAAACATTCTTTCATAGCACGTTTAGTTTGATCGGCGGACGAAGCTTGAATTAAACGATTAAGAGCTTTATAAGTAAAAGCTACCTGATAGTTAACAGGATTTTTCTTACGCCAATCTTTCTCACGATCTTCTAAGGGTGTGTCTTGAATATTTTCCCACTCTTCTTCTAACCGATCCATGTGTATGAATTTTTTAAAGCCTCCAAACCCTTTAGGCTCTCGCATTGGAAAACGACATTTACGACCCATATAGGTATGAATTTCTCCTTTAGCTGTAGCAACTGCCATTACAGTAGAAGCTATAGATTTAATAAAAGGAACTTTTTCATCGTAATCATTGCGTAACGCTTTTGCTTCATCAAAGGGAATATCTCCAAGGATACCTGCCAACTTACCAATACCCATACCATACATAATCCCTAAGTTAATAGTCTTGGCTAAATTACGTTCTACTCCTGCAATGTCCGCTACCATTTGATGAAAGTCTATATCGTCTTCCTGGTAAGAAGTAACTATCTCTTTGACACGTGGATTATCTCTTGTGTCTGGTATAAGTGAAGCATAATGCATAAGCCACCTGGGTTCTTGAGCACTGTAGTCAAAACTTCCCCACTTGCACCCTTCTTCTGGAATAAACAAGCCTCTTATTAATTCTTTTATTTCAGGGTGTCTTGCCGGAACTTGTTGTAGATTAGGACTACTAGAAGAAAATCTCCCTGTTACTGTACCGCCATCTCCAGATCGTAGTTGATGAAACTGGCAGTGAATACGGCCTTTATACTGGTGTTGCAATATTGTCTCAACAAAAGTGGTATTAGCTTTATTGTATTCTCTTATCTCTAATATTTTTTTAGCTACAGGGTGTTCATGGTTTTTTAAAAAATGTTTAGTAAAGCTTGGAGCACCGGATTTAGCGGTTCTTTCGTATGTCAAGTTTAATTTATCAAAAGCTTTTGCTAAGGAGGTTGCTGTCCACGGTTCAATGTCTATGCCTGTTTCTTTTTTTACCTCTAATAATAACTTTTGTTCTTTACCTAATAATAACTTTTTAGTGGCTTGTGCTTTTTCTAAGTCTACACGAACCCCTTGACGACGCATCTTAAATATTATAGGCAACAAAGATAATTCTAAATCTAAAATTTGCTCGCATTTATCTTCTGTAAGCTTCTTCCTAAGAACATGCCATAACTCTAAAGTTAAACGTGCATCTGTTTCTGCATAAGCTGCTACACGAGAAGCGGGCAATTTCCACATATCTTTTTTTGCGTCTACTCCGTGTTGACTAGCCGCCATTCGTAGTTCATCTTCTTTTTTCTTTTCTCCCAGATACGTTGCTCCTAGTGCGTTAAGAGAATAAGAAAATCTATTCTCATCTAGTAATGGAGCAGCAATCATTGTGTCAAGTATAGTTCCAGGTATTTCAATACCTTCCGTTGCTAACCACCCTAAATCATACTGAGCATTGTGAAAAACCACAGACATTCCATGTTTAAGTTGATCTTTAAGCCATCTAACAACAACGCTTTTTGATAAGTTGCCTCCGCCTTCATGCGCAATTGGTAAATATCCAGTCCACGTAGAACACGAAACAGCAATTCCTATAAGGTTGCCATCATTACGTGACCATCCTGGCCCGTGTGATAATAAACGAGGATCCCTTGTCTCAACATCAATAGCAATAAGGGTTTCTTTAGATAGATCCGGAAGTTCTAAAGGAGGAATCCACGTAGGCTCATTAAATAAATCTTGTTCATACATCATCATTTCCATAATCTGCCGCTAAAGCCGCCCAAATTCCTGTATATGCTGTAGCATCCGCCCCATCATCAGGGTTAAAAATTCCTTGCTCATCTCTTGCTACTTTAAGTAATGTCATACAAAAAGCCACTTGCTTAGGAGATATTTTTTTTCCTAAATAAGAAGACCAGAGGTTGGATATCCGAGCATGAAGCAGTCGATAATCTCCGTGCTGTTCAGCTCTTTTGCCACCCACTAACTCAGCAGCTTTTGTTAAAATTTCTTTAGGTCTCATAAGTCATAATACCTTTCTGTTTCTGGTTGCATGATGTGTAAGTTTTCTTTAGCCCTGGTTGCTCCCACATAAAAAACTCGATGTTCTGTTGAAGGATATCTTTCATATTCTTTATAAGCCGCATAAGAAATATCAGGAACTAATAAGATATTATCGTCTTCACCACCCTTCATAGAGTGAATAGTGTTTAATTTAAGCCTAGGAGACTTTACGTTATCTCCACGCTTTAAAGCATTAAGGATATAATTTTGTGTTTGTAATCCTATTTTTCCTAATACTTGATGCCATCTTTTTTCGCCATCGACCAATAACCCCAGGTCACTACGTAAATAATCAATGTTTAATAACCTATCTCCGTTTATGTTTAAAAGTGATTGCGATCTTGGACCAAAACCTCTTTTAAACCCTTCGTCTACTTTCATTAAAGAATAAATAGTACGAACTTCTTGCATTGTAATTTCTTTGCCTTTACTTAAATTTTCCCAAGCTACTATAGCCTCATAGTTTTTTCTAGGAATACTTGGATGACCGTTCCTACTATAAATCCATCCTTCATTTATAAGTTGCGCCGCGTACCTATCTAAAATACGATTGGTTCGTGCAAGTATAGTCCATTGTCCTTCGTCAATAGGAACGTCTTCAAGTCTTAAATGAAAGTTAACCGATCCTTTTTTAGGATTAGGTTGCCATTCTTTAGGAGCTCTATCTTCTATTTGTGACACTATAGCTTGTGCTAAATCAAAAACAGGAGGTGGTATTCTATAGGACTGACTCAAAACTTCTTTTTCCTTTGTCGCATTTAAAAAAGCTTTAACATCAGCTCCTTGAAAATTCATTATAGCTTGGTCATCATCTCCTGTAAATATTTGTGTAGAAGGACCTTTACGTAATACATCAATCATTTTCCACTGTAGAGTTGATAAATCTTGAGCCTCGTCTACAATTAATACTTCAAGGTCTGGCGGAGAGTCTTGCAACACAAAATCCTCTATCATATCGGTAAAGTCAATTTTGTTTTTAGCTTTCTTATAACTTTTATAAGCCCCTATTAAACGTGTAAGTTCACTATAATTTAGATTATAATCTCCTGTTTCCTGGAACACATCCTCTAAAGGTTTATTTTTACTTCGTGACAGTTGATACATGTTAAGATAAGCATCGCCTTTTTTATAACCGATATAATCAAAATCACTTTCAGCATCAGAAGTGCTACTACTAAAATCTAATCCTACTTCATACCCTATATGTTTTATGTCTGAAGATCGAATAACATCAGAAGGTTTACACCCTAATGATTTAAAGGCCATTGAATGTAGTGTTTGAAAAAAAGGAAGTTGATCCTCTTCAATATTCCAATCGTTACACACACGTTCTTTACTTTCTGTAGCAGCTTTTTTAGTAAAAGACACACACGCAATTTTATTAGGGTCAACACCTTCTTTAATATATTCCTGTATAAGATTAGAATTCGTCTGGGTCTTACCGCATCCAGGCGGACCTAATATTGTTTTTATTTCATTCAAAAAGGTGGCTCCTCATCATTAGCTTTAAACTCTACTTCCGGTAATTCTATCTCACCTTTTTTTATCTCAGGCACAAACCAACAACGTACTGATTGCCACTTATCTTTATTGTCTTTAAACCTAAACGATTTATCTGCTGTTCCCCCACTATTCATTTCTTTTAGTCTTTCAGTGATCTGACCTCGTGTATAAATCGTAAAATTATTTCTCTTTAAAAAGTCTTGTAAAGCACTTAAACGAAAATAAGTAAAACCTTCTTCTGTCCACGGCTTTCCCGTTGCAATCTCTTCTGGACTTCGTGCTTGTAAACGTGCAGTACAAAAAGACTCTACTAACTCATAAAACTGACCTTTTTGCGTTAATTCTTCCGGAACAGCTATCCTTGTGGCCGTGTTAAGCAAAACATCCACTAATTGCCTCCACTCATCATCTTTCATACGTGCGGGCATCTTATACATTTGTTCCATACAAGCCCTCTGAAAGTCTACTTGCATTTGTAATTGTCTCGTACTTAACTCTAGCCTGGCCCCATCCACATCAATAAACCAAACAGGAGGTTCTGACTCAACAACTGTTACTCCTCCTAAAGTAGGAAAAGCTTGTCCCGAACCTATTCCGTATTTTCTAGAACGACACATGGATTTATTGCAATGGCTTTTTAAAGGTTCTTGCTTACACGTATAATAATACTCTTTCTTTTCTAATTGATTCTGTATAGTAACAATTTCTTTAGCAGGCAAAGGTGGATTACAATAACTTTGATTGTGTTTTTCTAATAAATCTTTCCAAGCATCCGGACTGGACATTTTATAAAACAACCCAACATTTAACATCGCCATATTTCTACCCCCTTCAGGCACACCGTACTCCGTTAATTGTTGTAAGCACGGCGGTCCTTGAGGTAATATATCAGCACTAACTCCTAACTCTAAACTTTTTAATTCTTGAAAACTAATTTTGTTTTTTTCTGCTTTTGTTAAAAATTCTTCTAAAGGAATATCGTCACCATTAGAACGAATAGCATATCTTGTAGTATGCTCGCTATTAAAATAAGGAAGGTTAATAAAGTTTCCTACGTCTCCACGTTCTACTATTACTTCTTCTTGCTTGGGAAATATTTCACATTGTCCAAACCCCAGAGCAGAAGCAAATTCTGATAATCTATCTCTGAGTTCGGCAGCTGATATTTTTTCTTTTAAGAATATATAAAAATGTGCTCCGCCAGATTTAGAACGACATACGGTTAAGGGTAACTTTAATCGTTTAATGTTTTTAACTATTTTAGTTAAGTCTAAGTTATAATCATCTATGTCAAGAGCGCCAAATAAGCATTGATTGTTCTCATCAATAGGAATACTACCTATTCCTAACTTACCATCTAAATGCGCTTGAACAAGCTCCACGGTTAACGGTTCACGAACAATTTGATATTTTGCTTGTTGTTTACCGTTACGTTGGTTTTTTAAAACCTCTGTTTGTCCGTGTGCCCCCGTAAAACCTTGAAATAGTTCTAAGAAACGTTTTGCATTATTTATCATAAAAAGTGTGACCCCCTTTGCAGAGGGTCACTATCCAACTAGAATGGAACTTCGTCAGAAGAAATAGCATCTGCTGCAGGCAAAGCTACTCGCATCTCTCCCGTTTTTATACTCATATGCGTAGATTTAGCATCATTATAATCCTCCATACTGTCTATTTGGCGAGAATGATTAATAGACCATGAATGCCACGACCCTTTATCATTACCATCTTCAGTAGAAGCTAATCTGTAAACACTAGAAAAAGAAGGAAGAGTTACACCTTTATTTTTCTGCATCATCATTATAGAATTCCATCCACGAGACTTTTTCAATTGTGTTTTCTTCATGTCAACAATTGCGTTCTCTAACGTTCCATCTTCATGAATAACTTTTACATAGTGTTGAGCTGTACGCACAAGTTCATTGCCATTCTCAAGTAATTCAAGACCAGTATCTGTATCCCTAACTGCTTTTTGAACTTCTAAAGAAGAAGAGTTTAATTCTCCTACAAAACCTCCTCCTTGAGAACGAGGAATAAATTCTAAAAGTTTAAGTTGATAATAAATAGGAATCACTTCTATTCCTTGTTCAGCAGTCCAAAACTTTTTAGTTACTGTATTAAAAATATCTCCTTGAGAAGCCCCTTGAATAAACCCTGGGTCTGTCTTTTTAAGTTGAGGACTTAAAGCTTGTATGATCCTAACAAAAGGAATTTGAATGTCACTACTTGTAACTTCTTCAAAGCCACTTCCTGAGTCTTCAGTAAAAGCTTTCATTAGATCCGTTGATAATTTATTGTCGGTCATTATTTCTCTCCTTTAATTTTTGCTACTTGTCCAACATAAGCATTGAACAAATCTAAGTTTATTGTTTGATTGGCTTCGACTCTTTCTCTAATTAACTTTTTTAAAGTTGGAGGCTCTATCCAAACCCTTGCGGTAGTGTCTAACCCTCTATCGTCTAGGTCTGCTTGTAAGGCTTTAGCACTATTATCTTCATTGATTCCAAATGAAACTTCTATTTTGTTTTTAATAAAGTCTTCACACCCTATTTCTCTTAAATGTTCTAAAGCATTAGCTTTATCAATAGGATCTTTAGGCATAGAAGCTTGAACAAAATTAGATAATGAAACGGAACTTCCGTCCACTACAACCTTATCCATACCCATTTCCATCATCTTTGCCGGAATTAAATCAAACAAGTATTTTTGACGTTGAACACGAATAGCTTTTAAGTCTTCTTCTAAAGCTAAAACTTTTTTATCCATGTCAGTAGTAGCGCGAATTAAATCACTTAATTCTTTTCCCCCCTCGGTCGATAATGATTCAAAGGATTTTGCATCTGCTGTAATGTTGTTCCAAACGTCATTCTTATTGTCAATAGTCATAGTATCTCCTCTTCAGGTTAATGGTTAAGTTCTTCAATGCCTCCTCGAATAGACAAACGAACAGGATAATAAAGTCTTTCTATTTTATCCCATTTAAGAATGTTTACTCTACCAGAGTTTGCATCGGCTGCGATTGCAAAGGCAACACCTATAATTGCAGGATCACCTATTGCTAACAACCAATCAGTTTCATCAAATGTCCGCAGCTTACGTTTAATTTGTTGCACAAGTCTGCCTGGATTAAGATGTAATTGATCGGATTGATTTGTCAGAGGAATTAAATCTCCCCACTGAGTAGCTGAAACAATATCCACTCTTGGATTCTCTTGCGCTACATAAACTTTCTTTGTCATAAATTCTCCTTCGATTTCTACGTAAGATTAAAAATAGTATATATTATTATGCTTGTAAAGAAAATAATTTGCATATCATTGTTTTTCATGGTACATATACTATAATAAACCTTTATACATAACAAATGGAGAACTTTATGGAGTATAAAAATAATAATTTTTTTAGTTGGTTGTTCGGTACAAAAAAAGAAAAAGTTTTAGAAGATATGGATAAAAACGAATTAGAAATAAAAGGTCGTGGTATTGGAATAGAGTTAGATAAAAGAAAAACCAAAATTGCTTTAATCAAACAACTTAAAAAACAAATGAAAAAACAAAAATAATTGAAGTATACTTTTAAAACAAAACCCTTTGAGCATCAAGCAAGTGTTTTAAAGCAGTCTTGGAGTTCTCTTTACTGGGCGTATTTTATGGAAATGGGAACAGGTAAATCAAAAGTTTGTATTGATAATGCCGGGATACTTTATGAACGCGGTTTAATAGATACTTTTATAGTTGTGGCTCCTAAAGGCGTTTACCGAAATTGGGCTACTATTGAAATACCTTTTCATATGCCTGAACGTATAAAGCAAGATGTTTGTATTTGGACTTCTTCGCCTACTAAAAAACAAAAAACAAATTTAGCGTTGTTGTTAGAACCTAAAGAAACGGATCATTTACGAGTTTTGGTCATGAATATAGAGGCTCTTTCATCGCCTAAAGGCACACGGTTTTTAGACAAAGTGTTGGACCAGGGGACTTGTTTATTAGCTATTGACGAATCCACAGCTATTAAAAGTCCAAAGGCTCGTCGTACAAAAGCCGTTATTAAAATAGGGAGAAAAGCTAAGTATAAGCGTATTCTTACTGGCCTTCCTGTAACACAATCGCCTATGGATTTATGGGCGCAATGTAATTTTTTACATCCTTCTTTATTAGGGGAGGACGTAGGAGATAATTACTTTCAGTTCCAACATCGTTATGCAATATTGAAGAAAAGATCCGTTGGATCACATTCTTTTAATATGTTGGTAGGGTACCGTAATCTTGAGGACCTATCAGCTATTATTAAAACATTTTCTTCTCGTGTCATGAAATCAGAGTGTTTAGATTTGCCCGACAAGATTTATACACAAAGGCAAGTTCAACTTACTCCGGATCAAGCACGCATATATAACGAGATAAAGGAATATGCTCTGGCACATTTGGGGGATGATGACTTTCTTACAGCCCCTAATGTCATGACCCAGTTAATAAGATTACAACAAGTGTTGTCAGGGCATACGAAAACAGACGAAGGAAAAACAGTAGATATAAAAGATAATCGTTTAAAAGAATTAATGGAATGTTTGGAAGATATCTCTGGTAAAGTTATAATTTGGTCTCGTTTTCGTTACGATATAAAAAGAATTAGTGAGGCTTTAACAAAAGTTTACGGACCAGGGTCTGTTGTTAGCTATTACGGTGATACAACGGACGAAGAACGAAGTGAAGCCGTAGAGAAATTTCAAAACGGAGAGGCCAGGTTTTTTATAGGCAACCCGCAAACAGGTGGTTATGGTATTACGTTAACTGCCGCTGAAACTGTTGTGTATTTTGCAAACAGTTTTGATTTAGCTGTACGTATGCAATCCGAAGACCGATGCCATCGTATTGGTCAAACTAAACACGTCACCTACATTGATCTCATTTCTGAAAAGACTATTGACGAAAAAATAGTCAAATCTTTAAGAAATAAAATGGATATAGCCAGTGTGGTTATGGGTGAAGAACTTAAACAATGGCTAACATAAGGAGTTTATAATGCCAGACATAAATAAATACAAAAGTGTAGCAGTACCAATTAGTACATGGGAACGTTTAAAAGAATTGTCTAAGACAAGTCATAGGTCCCCTGCGCAACAAATAGCTTTTCTAGTAGAATTAGCAGATGATTTACCTTCAGACGTAGAATTATTACGCTCTGTTTATACAAGACAGGTGGAATAAAAATATGTCTTCTAAGTTTGACCCAACTGCTTTAATAGATTTTTATGAAGAATCAGAAGAATTTGTAACAAAATATAAAAATATTTCTGATGAATTAAAAGTTGTTACTTTGTTTAGACTTGCGTTAGAGTTAGCGAGTAATGACATGGGTTTAGTAGAAGCTGCTTATTTAATGGCACGTTTACAGCACACAACATTGGGTTTGGCTTTGGGAAAAGATGAGTCTTTTGAAAATTTAATTACGGATTATATTCAAAAGAAGCCGACAATTAACTAAAGGGTTAAGAGTTGACAGAAGATAACAAAGATAAGTCCTGGGGGGAGGACGCTTTTATGGGCGATCCTCCTAAACCTAAACAAGAACATTGGGCCTCTATTCTTTTTGACCTTCGACAAAAATCTGGTTTGTCAAGAGTTCAATTAGCTGAAGAATCTGGAGTAGGCGTGTCTACAATAGAAAATTACGAGCGAAAAAAGATTTCGGAACCTTCTATATATAAAATGGAGTTGTTGCTCCAGGCAATGGGGTATGAACTAGACGCTATCTTTGTAGATCACTAAAAGTTTCTAGCGGTAGGAACTGTCCAAGGAGTCCAATTTTCTTTTTTTCCTCCATGATATTCTCTGGCATAACCTTCACTAACTAATGTTGCGCAGATGTCTTGCCCTTCTACTACAGGTACAGCCAAGATGCGGCCAAATTTTCCTTTTCCCTGCTTTATAGTTTGTATTGTAAACTTTTTAGGGAGTAATTCTTTTAGTCGAGCTTTTGCAGCTAACCCCAGAACTTTCTCTTCTTTATTTCTGGTGCGTGACTCTGGAGTATTTATTCCTTGTAAACGAATTCTTTCATTAGCTAAGGTAACTTTGAATCCTAAATCTACGTCCACGTCAATTGTATCACCGTCCACGACTCTTCTTAAAGTACAATTATATTCAAACACCGCACATCCCATCACAGTTATTAAGTTGACCGAAGTCATCTTTGTTATAGAAAAATAAATCTGGTTGTCCTAACTCGTCCCACGTACTTAAATCAACTTCGTCAATAGGAACTCTATCCGAATGTAAAAACACTTCATCTTTCGTTCTTTTTGTAGCGTTACGTATAGCATGGTCTAACTTTACTACTTTATCCCATTCTTCTTTGTTTTCTTTTACGCGTCTCCATTCTGTATTTGTATGGTAAGGACAAAAGATACACGCTGATCGTGGTGGCGTAGGGTAATTGTTTTTTTCCATCCACTCAATACAGTCATGACGGCGTAATTGTTTCTCTATTAAAGGAAACTCATTCGTTACATAAGGAAAACGACTACGTTTCATGCGTACCATTTCATCGTATGAGATACCCATTTGTAATTGTACCTTGACATCTTTAGGAACTTTGTGTCTGGGTTTTACTCCCAGAAGTTGTCTAATCTTTTGATTGACAGGCAATACTTTATAGTGCGTAGTACATTGCCTTTTTAACAAACCTTTTTTGTATCGCTCGCCTGTGATCGTGAACACTGGAACATTTAAAAACTTATATTTACTTGTTCCTTCTGCTACATCCATCATTTCCTGGTACAAATCACCATGACTTACTATGTGAACGGGATAAGATAATTGTGTTTGTAACCATTCAAGCCAGTCGTATACAGCTTTAGGTTCGCCTTGTGTATCGGCAAAAATAGCACAATCTGGTTTTGGAACTTCGCCTTTTTCGCCCATTAAAGCTAATGCGCTGCTTTGAACTCCTGCACCTAATGATAAAACTCTCATGTATTTCCTTTATCTTTGTCGCGGTAACGGTACCACCATCCTGCCATGTGTGCTACCGTTATTATCCAACTATCTGCTTTTTTGTCAACTTTCATCTCATTTAGAATCTGTTGCGGGTTGGTTCCTTTTAAATATAACCTTCGTGCTTCGACCAAGGCTCCTTCTATACAGTCCAATTCCATTAAGAAATCACGTTTTTTTGCCACGTTCTGCCTCCATTATTGCTAATCCGATTTCTTTGACGACTTGCGGGACGACCGAGTTTCCCAAGGAACTGAGCTGAGATACTCGGTGGGGTATCCCATGAGCCAAGCGACCCACTTCGGGTTCAGACTCCCACCACCCTTCGGCGAAGGTTTCGTCTTGTCGTGTACTATCGCATCTATCAAATTCACTTGATGGTTTCCTTCTCGCAAAGTTTCCATGCTCTGCGGACCCCGTTTCCCGTCCCACGCGTTCGGAGTCGGAAAGATTTGTTGTGCTATCACTCTCGGAAGACTGTCGTTGCGTATCCGTCCGTCCTTCCTCACTTGCGTGTTCTGTAAATTCCCCGTGTCTTTCCAATCTCGAGTCGTTGGGGTTGGGAACATCTGTACTGTGTCCGCCAGATTTAAACTGTGGCTGTTCTTCTTGTCTTTTGTCATGCGTCTGCCTGTTTTCGTCAGTTCTGCGTTGGGATGTTCTATCTCCTGTGTTGTCGGTGTCGGCCACATCTCCGAAGTCGAAACCTTGTTGTTCGGGTCGGGTTGGTTCGGGGTCTCTTCCACTAAGGCGGTGCGCAATGATCCAGAGTCGATACCGTTGGTGTGGCGCGCCGACCGCGCAAGCTGGAATATTAAACGTCCTTGTGGTGTATCCCGCGTTTTCCAAGTCAGTGAGTACTTCGTCCAGGCCCAGGTGGATGAGGCCAGCAACGTTTTCTCCAATAACCCAATCGGGCCGTAGTTCCTGGATAAGTCTAAACATATCTGGCCAGAGATGTCGGGGGTCGTCTTGGGCTTGTCGGGAGCCTGCGACACTAAAGGGCTGACAGGGGAATCCTCCCACAATAATATCTGGTCGGGTCGGGATATCGTCTTTTTTGACATTCTTTATATCTCCTAATATCTTGGTTCGGGGCCAATGGTGTTTCAAAACCGCTTGGCAATACGGTTCGTACTCTACAAAAGCTATCGTTTCAAAGGGGCCAGCAGCTTCTAAACCTCGACTGAAGCCGCCTATCCCTGAAAATAAATCCAATACTTTCACTAACTTAGTAGTCCTATTAAAAAACTACCAATCGCTATTCCTATAAATATAGACATGGGGACTTTTCCTTTCTTTCTTTTCTGGGGTTTCTTGCTCAATCGCATAACTCCCAATCGGTCTTGTTAATCATATTCCTGCAATACCCACATTGTGTGGCACTCCAAGCAAAATGATATACTACTGTCGGAGCTGAGCAAGTCGGACAAAAGATTTGTCGCCTTGCCTCGTCTGCTCCTTCAATTTTTCTTACTCGGGTGTTTTTTGTTACACGTTTCATTGTTTTAGTAACCCTATTTCTAGTAGTGTTCCAAAAGTTAAAGGGTCTAACGGTTGCACACTATGGATACCTACCATTCGCTCTCGGTCCACGTACCATTTATCCCATTTTTTGCTTACAATATCTTGTCTGTTACCATCCATGCTCTGGTCAATTCCATAAACTTCTTCGACAAGGTCTTTATTGTTAAGTTTTTTAGAGGTATTTCTCCACAACCATGAATACTCTACATACTCATGGTCGCCATGCTCTACGATAAACGTTACGAGTTCTCTTTGTGATTCTTGAAAATGCATTATGTGTTCTCCTTTAAATAAATATCTATTTGTTTTTTCATTTGTTTAAGTATCCCTGCCAAATGATTTCCAGTTATTTTTTTTAAAACATCATCGTTTTCTATTTCTTCTACAAGGGCATTAAATTTGTTCTCATAAAAAAATAATCTATGTTGTATGTTATCCATTATTCATTCTCCCAATTATGAAACTCTTCGTTTTTAAAGGTTTTCGGTGCATCATGTTTGTGCCAATCCGCGCCATACCAACCATCCGCTTCATCAGCTCCTTTACAAAAAGCATCCCGTTCTTCAATAGAATTAAATGTATATAGTTGGGGTTCGTTTTCTGCTAGTTTTGGGTCTTCTCCCCACATTACGGTTAAATAACACTTTTGTGTAGGTTGAACTAATTTTGTCATTTTTCTAAATCTAGGCATTTTCTCCCTCCCACTTTTCTTTTATCTCTCCATGACTGTACTCATCCCATAACCATCGTACCATAGAGTCATCTACTACTTGCATCTGGTCGTACATATAATTCAAAACTTCTCCCAGATTTTTAGGATTTGTTTCTAACGCACCACCAAAAGCCTCTTCATGTTCTAAAAGCCAATCTTTCATTCTACTCATCTTCATTCTCCTCATCTATCCAATCAATAAAAAACTCTTTGTCGCCTTCTCTGTAGGCAACACTCGCAATTAGATAACTCACGCGATTAACAAAATGATATCCTTGACAGATAATATCTTGCCCTTCTGCATTGATTAAAGTCCAAATTTTATTATTGGGTTGCTTTTTTACGTATTCTAATTCTTCGTCATATGTTTCAAAGTATTGAGTAGAACCTATGTCATCCTCGCCTGCGGTTTGCCCTTCTTGAAACTCCTTATTAGTAATATGATTGTAAATGGGTTGGTACTTATCATAAAATTCATTACTATCTATATTATCTTCTATATTCATCTTCCTTCTCCTTTTTTAATTAACACTATTAATACTGTACCATCATTAACCATGATAATGCAAGTGTTTTTGTTTGTTGCTATATACTGGTCAAATATATTTTTGTGTTGTAAAAAGAAAATTTGGGTGTAAAAAAGTGTAAAAGTGTAACGAGGTGTGGTGCATGGTTCATTAACCATTGATTTAACTGAATATTAGTGGTTATGGTTCGTTACAGTACTCGTTACAGTTCGTTACAAAAAGGGTTGTTTCGTTACACTTTAGAGCGAGGGCAAAAACTAACTTTCTGTTTTACTTTTGCATATATATATTTAGGGTGTATATATAGTATATGAAAAAAATAGAAAATAAAGCTGCAGAGATTGAAGAGTCTCATAATCGTAAACTAACAAATAGACAAAAAGAATTTGCACGCCATTACGTAGATGGAACGCATTCTAATGCCCAGTGCGCAAGATTAGCAGGGTATTCTGATGTTAATGGTATCTGTAAAATTCAAGCCCATAAATTGTTAGACAGTTCTAATTTTCCTCATGTTTCGGATTACATAAAAGAATTAAGAGAAGAACGAGAAAAGAAATATGGCGTTACACTTTTGGGACAACTGAAACGATTTAAAGAATTATCGGATTCGGCAGCAGATAACGGACAATTTTCAGCAAGTATAAATGCGGAAAGAATTCGTTCAGCTTTAGGTGGTTTAACTATTGATAGAAGAGAAACTAATCATTATCATGCTATTGAAAATATGGATAGAGATGAAATAGAAAATCGCCTTAAAGAATTAAGACAATCCCATCCGCAAATGTTTGTAGATGCAGAATATGAGGAAGTAAATGACAAAAAAACCAGAAAGCCTATTTTGGAATCGAGTAAGAGGAAAAATGCCACCCCATTGGTTTCCAACGAGGATAGAAAATAGAGTTGGAGAAGGTGTTCCTGACGTATTTTTATGCGCAGAAGGATTACCATTTTGGTTAGAACTAAAGGTAACAAAAACTAACCGAATTAACATTAGTTCGGGTCAAATAGGTTGGAACTACGCCCTTCACAAGTCGGGAGGTGTTAGTTTTTTCTTGATTGAGGTACTCTCAAGCACCAACCTATATTTGTTTGGGGGGGAACAAGGTCGGGCATTAAAGGACAATGGTCTTTCAATCTCTGGGTCGGGATTAGTGGTCCCTTGTCTGTGGTCGGGTTCTGATTGGTCAGGACTATTCGGGACTATGCTCGATGTAGTCGGGGACCGGGTCGGGTCGGGTTCAAGTTCGGGAACCAAAATCGGTCGGGGCCAGGACAATGGAAAGAACCAGGTACTGTCATCACTTGAGCTGCTTACCAGGATGAGTGGCAGCTAATGCCTGGAAAAAAACCCCAGGCCGTGAAGCCTGGGGAAAAATTTAAAAGTTTTCGTTAATGTATTCTTGAAGTTTATCAAGAGTTGCTTTTTCTTTTAAGAGTTCTTGGAACCCCTCGTCTTCCATAACTATGTTGGGATCTATTAACGCTTCCCCGCACAGTTGTTCTATAAGATTTGCAATCATTGGTTTCCCTTTCATTTTGTTAACACAGTTTATTATACCATGAAGCGTGGGAAAAGTAAAGCCCCGAACAGAGAAATATTCGGGGCTAACGGCTTACACCGCTCGGGGCCAGTAAGTGTCAACAATCTGACCCAGAATTCCAGGTAGTCGGGTCGGGATTCCAGGTAGTCGGGTCGGGACTATTGTAGCAGCCTGGTTTTTTCTTCCTGCAGCTTAGCATTAACCCTTTTCCAATAATTAAAAGCCCAGGTGCCAGGCGCAATCTCGTTACATATTGAAGAGACTCTTTCGAGCCTCCCCAACAGTTTTTCTATGTTGTGCTCAGAAGTTAGGGTCATGCTTCCCACTCAAGAGCATTTCCTTTTACACGTAATATCATGTCCCCACCATCAACTAATCGTGTTAATTGGCTTTTGTCCATTCGTAATTCTACTCCAAAGTCGTCTCCACCAACTGCATCACGACATCTATCCCAACAATTTTCAGACTCGGGATTATAACCTTTGGCATAAACAACGACATTGTCTTCTGCAATTTGGTTACCCCATCCGTTCATTAAGTAGATACCACTATCTTTTACAAACCAAAAAAGTTTTTTAGTTGTGGTTTTCTTTTGATAAGGCACTTGAAACTCCTTACGACACAAAGTTTCTGAAGCAAGTTTCTTCAGTTTATCTGAAGAT
>Ga0114915_1000603_pt1 | contig 16251 bp, 12 predicted proteins | sample MalvirAntarct_55_FD_87288 | JGI IMG/M metagenome (GOLD analysis project Ga0114915, IMG submission 87288) | Marine viral communities from the Global Malaspina Expedition - Malaspina viral metaG Antarct_55 | ecosystem: Environmental > Aquatic > Marine > Oceanic | place: South Georgia Island...
TAACTTAGCCTTAAACGACAGCCAACATCAAGACTTTGTAAATAAAGCCGTAGACTACGCACTTGAGCGTGCCAACGCACAACCTTATAATTTTAATAGTGAATTTTTTATATACTTACGCGTAGCGCTGCTGCATCCGTTAGTTAATCATGCGGCTAAACGCTTTATTAAACACATAGAACCCATTTATCATGGCGATTTTAACCAAGCACTACTTGAGGATCGCAGCTATTTACACGCACTCACCATAACCCTTAAACAAGTGGCGCTTGAATATGTATTTTCAAACAAAGAAGTAGAAAAACTCGAACTACAAGGCTACCGCATTATTAACGGCCTGCTCGATTGCTACAAACCACTGCTATTATTAAGCAGTGACGATTTTAAACGAGCGCTCAATGGCGATTCACGCTTATTAATAGAATCGCGACTGGTTAAAAAGCTTTCTAAAAAGCACTTAAACAGCTATCAGCACGCCATAGATGCAATGCAAGAAGAGCCTGATCACTTTACCGCCTATGAGTTTTATTACCGCTGCCGGTTAATTCAAGATTATATAAGCGGCATGACCGATCAATTTGCCTACGACGAATATCGCAGCCTAATGGTAATTGAGTAGCCCACAGTAGATATATTTTAAATTAGCGCTTAAAATCAAACTATTGATGCTTAAGCGCTACTGAACTTTATGATAAAAATACTCACACGCCTGACCCTTTGTATTGCCCTATTTTATAGCTTTAATAGCGCAGCCTATAACCAAGCTATGTGCATACTTATAAAACAAGAAATGCAGCAGCACAGTAATAACAAAACGGGCCGCAGCTACCGCAATGCCGCGCGCGACTATAATAAAAATTGCAATAAGCCGGTAGTAACACCAACTCAGCCAAAACCTAAGCCACATGCTATTGTTAATGATCCAGAGCCGCAGAAGGCACTGCCCGAGCCTATTACTGAGTCGGTTAAAGCGCCTATTGTTGAGCCTTTAAAAACACACTCTGAGACAGACAATACCGCGAGTATTAATACCGAGTTACAAGCAAGCCCTAGTCAAACAAGCCAAGTAACAACTGATGAACCCGTTGCTAATGTAAAAAGCTCAGATATAAAAAGTACTGATGTAAAAAGCACTGATGTAAAAAGCACTGATATAAAAAATCCTGTGGCTGAAAGTACACAGGCAAACACGACAGAAATAAGCGCAGAGCCCATCGCAGCAGCACAAAAGCCGGCAAATATAAAACCTACGCCAGTATCAAAACCAAACACCGAAAGCGCCGCCTCACTACTGCTACCTAGCTTATTATTATTGCTAATAGTACTTATTGGGGTAATGGTTTTAGTACGTATGCGCCGCCCTAAACAAAGTAATTCTGAGGTGGCAACAGTACTGCCAACGAGCCCAGCTGTTACCACACCCGCTCCTAAATCAGTAGTTAAACCAGCAGTTAAATCAGTAGTTAAATCGGCAGCTAAGCCAAGCCCTAGCGCCGTAAATACGCAAAATACGACAACAGCACAAATTGCGGCAGAATCTGTTTCAATGCAGCAAATTGATGCCGCGCTGGCAAAACCACAAGCAAGTACTAGCGAGCCAGAAACCGTAGCTAAAACAACAAATACAACATTTAGTAATGAAAAACCCAAAACAAAAACAAAAGCAGAGCCCAATACCGCAGAGTTTGAAGCCGCGGCTAAAAACACCTTAGAGCGAATAAAAAATGCCAGCGACTTTGCCGAGCCAGAAGTACGCATGTTCGATCCCGATGCACCACTGCCTACTAAAAAGCAGCGCCAACAACAGGTTACTCAACAAGCGCCAGCAGCAATTAATGATCAAACGCCAGCTCAAAATGCAATTGAGCCCGCCAATATCAGCCCAGAGCCAATTATTGCGCAGCAACCAACAACGAATATACACCCCCCTGTAAACAGCACCACAGAGCAAGCAACTTCATTTAATACCGAGCACGAATTTAAAGAGCCCGAAGTACGTACTTTCGATCCCGATGCACCGCTACCAGGTAGTAAAGCAAAGCCTGTAATAAAAGCAGATACAAACCAACAGCCAGAACCAGTAGCTGAGCCTAAAGAGCAAAATGTGCAAATAGACAACAGCAACCCATTTGCTAACCTATCGCTGGATGATAGCTGGGATCCAAATTCATCGGTAAAACCTAAAATAGCAGAGAAAAAACGTGAACCTAAATCTCAAGCCCTGATCGAAGCCGAGCAGCGTGCTAAAAATATGCAAACTAAAGAATAGAGTTAAAGGTTTTATAAATTAGTTAGTTAAGTGTCAATATAAATTTCAAAAAGTGTATTGGCTCATTTGGGGTTTACTTTTATTGTTGTGGTTTATTAATTTCGGCCAGGGGTTGAGGCTTAATTGTAAAAAGTGCGATATAAAATCGCACCTACAAGTAAATCCAAGTACCAAGCTTGATAGGGCGTATTGACCTTGATACGACCCTAGTGCGGTTTACTTTATCGGGGTCGTATCATCTATCTAAAAGCTAAAGCCCGACACCTAAAAGCTGCTCTTTTGCTAAACCTTACCCTCTAACTTTTGCTGCTCTGCGTGTGATGAGCTTACAAGCTGTTTAAAGTAATCGCTTTGTGCTGCGCTCAGTGGCATTTTTTTCCATTGTGCAGTGAGCTCAGTGGCGCGCTGCCCTACCCAATCACTGTGATCCTGATTATTAGCGACAAGCTGCGTCAACATAAGCCCCGACGGAGTTAGCTCTGGCTGTTGTAATAATGGCTTGTAGTGTTGTATCGCCTCACTGTAGCCGCTACCAGCTTGATCAAGTAACTCTGCTATAGCATCTAGCTCTGCAAATAGCTGTTCGCTCCAAGCACTGCGACTAAGCTCACCATTAGCAGTTTCTAGCAGTAAATCAGGGCATCGCCCCTGCTCGGTCACACGGGTATGATTGCGTGCCAAGCGCTGTTGTTCTTGCTCGCCAATTTCTGGGCTATCTTGTAATAAGCAAAACAGTAAAAATGTATCTAAAAAGCGAATTTGAGTGTCATCAATACCTAGCGCCAACATGGGGTTAATATCGAGATTACGTACTTCTATGTATTCAACCCCGCGATCGTTCATAGCCTGCAGTGGTGTTTCACCCGCGTGAGTAACACGTTTAGGGCGAATATCGCTGTAGTATTCGTTTTCAATTTGTAAAATATTATCGTTTAGCTGACGTTTTTCACCATTTACCTCAACCCCTATACGCGTATAAGGTGCATGTGGCGTGTGAAGCGCTTGTGTTAAATCGCGGCTATATTCAGCTAAGTTATTGGTACTTACATTTAAACTCGCTTGGGCATCGTTTTGATAGCCAAAACCACTCATTCGCAACGAAGTTGCATAAGGCATATAAAGCGTATCGCTGCCCAAACTGGCTAACTGATGCGCGCGGCCATCAACAAACGAGCGGCTTAACGCAGGAGATGCACCAAATAAATAAAGCAATAACCAACCATAGCGACGAAAGTTACGGATCAGCGCAAAATACTGAGCAGAACGAAAATCAGCAAGCGAGTCTTGGTTACCCTGTAGAGTTTGATACCCCTGCCAAAAGCTATCCGGTAATGAAAAATTAAAATGAATACCCGCAATACTTTGCATAATACGCCCGTAGCGCATATCTAGCCCACGACGATAAGTGTGCTTCATTTGTCCTTGCACCGAGCTACCATATTGAGCAATAGGCACACTATCATTACCTTGAAGCGCACACGGCATACTTGCTGGCCATATATTTTGCGCGGTTAGTTCAGTGGCAGTATAACGGTGCAATTGTTGTAAAAAGTCGAGTGTGTCATCAATACTTTCAACTGCTGGGGTAATAAACTCCAATAACGACTCTGAGTAATCTGTAGTGATATGAGGATGAGTTAGCGCCGAGCCTAAATTATAAGGATGAGGGTTTTGTGCCAACAAACCATCTGTAGTTACTCGTAAAGCTTCCTTTTCGATACCCCTTTTAATATGTGCCAATGGTTGGATCAAATCAGCATTGGCTAACTGTGTTAGGCGTGGAGTTAGGGATAACGTCATAAAAACCTCTGTAATAATTCAGTTAATCAGGAAGTTTCCCTGATCCTTTTTACTTGTGCTGCTTTCGCGCCTTAACCTAGGCATACGATGACTGTGCTAGTAAAAATAAGTAGAGCATTATATTTCTTATGCATTAATAAATAATCCCCTCATTGTGTAAATGACTTTTACTAAGTGGTAATAGTGCCAAAGGCGAAGTGCAAATTTAAAAAGCAATCTAAAAGGTTAAAAACTAAAGCGGCTAAGTTGACCCAAAACTCTCACTGTAAATATTAAACCTAAAGCGCGAGCTAAAATGACATCTAAAAATGGCCCTTTAACACCGAGCTTGGCAAGTTTTTAGCAGATTACTAATACCTGCTATTTATAACGCTGGCCCTCCCTATTTAATGAGAATAATGCTACAATATCAAAAGCTAAAAACATTTTTGTGTAAACAAACCCATGTTTATTATCGCTTATTATTTTACCTATTAAAAAATGAAAACCAGTTCATACTTAGCAGCAGAGTAACTACTATCCCATGCTCTAGTGCATAATTTACAATAACGACCTAACCCAGCCCTTAGCTATAAATGAGAATAATATATGTTTTTGATTGATCAAATAATATTGTTAGCCGCGGTATTAATTTTACTGGGTATTGTATCCAGTAAATTATCAGCTCGTCTCGGTTTGCCTGTACTGGTAATGTTTTTAATGGTCGGTATGCTCGCTGGTGAAGATGGCCCCGGAGGCATATTTTTTGACAATGCAGCAGCGGCGCATTCTTTAGGTACGCTCGCATTAGCAATGATATTATTTGATGGCGGTTTGCAAACGCCCTTAAAAGCGATAAAAAAAGTCTGGAAACCCGCCTCCGTGTTGGCCACCCTTGGGGTACTAATTACCAGCGCAGTAACTGGAGTTGCTGCCGCATACATGCTTGATATTCCTTTGCTACAAGGCTTATTGTTTGGCGCTATTGTAGGCTCAACCGATGCCGCAGCCGTATTTGCGCTACTGCGTAATGCCGGTATTCATTTAAACACCAAACTAAAAGCCACCCTCGAAATAGAAAGTGCCTCAAACGACCCCATGGCAATATTTTTAACCGTAGGCTTACTAGAGGTTCTGGTAAACGACATGAAGCTAGGCACAGGCCTATTACTCATGTTTGTATCACAAATGGGCTTAGGCGCATTAGTCGGCTTAGCCGTGGGTTGGAGCTCTGTTAAATTAATTAATAAAATTCAATTAGTTGCTACCGGTTTGTATCCGGTATTGGTTGCTGCGTGTGGTTTACTCTCATTTGGTATTACCGCAAACATTGGTGGTAGCGGGTTTTTAGCGGTATTTATTACCGGTGTGGTTATTGGCAACAGCCGCTTTGTGTTTCAGCGCAGTACGTTTTTATTCCACGACGGGTTAGCTTGGTTAGGTCAAATTACCATGTTCGTGGTGTTGGGCTTATTAATAAACCCAACCTCGTTATTAGATGTGTGGTTTGAGGGACTGATCATTGCATTAGTGCTTATATTTATTGCTCGCCCTTTGGCGGTTATTCCGGTGTTAGCGCTATTTGGTTTTAAAGCGCGTGAAATCACCTTAGTGTCTTGGGTTGGGCTACGCGGCTCAGTCCCTATTATTTTAGCAATATTTCCTCTTATGTTTGGCCTGCCTGGCGCCGAACTCATATTTAACGTAGTATTTTTTGTGGTGTTAATTTCAGCCACACTGCAAGGCTCAACGCTTGCTTTAATGGCCCGCAAACTAAAGCTTACTTTACCACCGCCAGTGACTCCCGCAGCCACGTTAGAGATCACTGCTTTAGGCGATGTTGACGCCGATATTGTTGAATACACCATAGGCAAAATGTCACGCGCTGTTGGCCGTCGTTTATCGCAATTAGCACTACCCGATAGCACAGTAATGGCAATGATCAGTCGTAATAATAATATTATTGCCCCGCGCGGCTCTACGTTATTACAGGCAGACGATCAGCTATTTATGGTACTAAAACCGCATACCCGCGAGTTTGTTGACTGTGTTTTTTCAAGCACGATTGATCAAGATATTACCGAGCTTTCGGCAAAAGAGCTAAGAGTTAAAGGCAATACCAGCGTAGCCAGCATAGCCTATTCTTACGATATTCATATTGCTGCTGAACCAAACGATACGCTAGAGCAAGTACTAAAAACCTCGCTAAACAGCTTACCTAAGGTAGATGACTTTATTGAACTTGATGACGTAAAACTCACTATTTGTGAAATGGTTGGCGACCGTATTATTACCGTTGGTATTATAACTACCCTAGATGAAAGCCTAGAAGAATAAAGAGCTTACCATGGCTTTTAAGTAGTAAATTACATTTAATACAGCTATTAGCTAACAGCCTTACACGGCTGTTAGCTTTAAAAGCGCAACGTTAAGGTTGTAGTAACAGTGAGGTAAGTCGTTGCAACCCTTTACCTTTATTAGTTATTTTCCAGGCAATAAATAGATCTTGGCAAGGTCGTTGCTCGGTTAGCTTTACCTCCACTAACTGCCCCGACCCTATATACTGCTCAATTAAACGCTTGGGTAAATAACCAATACCTATACCTGCAATAATAGCCGCAATTTTTTGCGCAACAGAGCTAACAAAAAAGCGCTGGGTGCCCTCTATTATATTTGCCGACCATGGAATTTCTTGCTCTGCAGAGTCGTGTACTATCACACTGCGGTACTGAGCAAGGCTACTCATATCGAGTGGTTGCTGCTGCGTTGCTAACGGGTGCGTGCTATTTACCACAAGTACACTTTGATACTCATCTATTTTAACCGCGCGAATGCCTTTTTGGTTCGGCACTGGCGACGGCGCGCCAATAACTAAATCAACTTTATCTTCAATCAGCACTTCCCAGCTGCCGTTCATTACCTGTTCTTGTACATCTATTTCAATATTTTTATGCTCTACTAAAAACTGCTCTATACTGGTAAATATCGGTTTTATATCAATAATAGAATCCAAAGCAATACGAATTTTTGGCTCCCAGCCGTTCGCAATTGTTTGTGTTTGCTCCGACAATGAATTAATCGCCGTAAGCAACTTGCGCCCCTCGGTCAGTAAATGTTTGCCCGCAGGAGTCAACACAGCACGACGCCCCTGACGCTGAAACAAAGTCACGTTTAATTGCTCTTCTAGTTTTTGTACTATGTAGGACAGCGCCGAAGGTACTTTATTTAATTGCTCTGCGGCTGCCGCATAACTGCCACGATGCTCAATAGCGTCAAGCACCAGTAACGCTTCAATACTAATAGGAGGTGTATTCATGGTTTTTTTCATCCAAATAACAACTATTCAAATTATTTGAACATATCAAGCAAATAATAGGCGTTATTTAATTACATAACAACAACTACAATGGCTACATACTCAATTAAACATACTTACTTAACATCAATAAGGGCAAAAATTATGACTATTAAAAATATTGCTAATGTTATCACTAAAACTGAACAATCACTGGCTGCAGTACCACTGCGCGTTATTGCAGGTATTATTTTTGCCGCTCACGGTGCACAAAAATTATTTGCATGGTTTGGTGGTTATGGCTTAGAAGGCACAGGACAATGGATGGAATCAATTGGCCTAGCACCAGGGTTTTTAATGGCCTTAATGGCAGGTAGTGCAGAATTTTTTGGTGGCTTATTTTTAATTGTTGGTCTACTAACAAGACCTGCTAGCTTTGTACTGGCTATTACTATGGTTGTGGCTATATTTACCACTCACATTGATAACGGCTTATTTATGAGCAACAACGGTTACGAATTTGGCCTAGCGCTATTAGCAATCACACTTGCTTTAGTTATCCAAGGTGGCGGTAAATTCTCACTTGATAACGTAATTAACCGTAACTTAAACAAAGCGTAATATTAGTTATTTAAAACACACACCACATAGCTATGCGGTGTGTGTTTATGCATTTACAGCACATTAAGGAGTTAATAATGGGATTAATCGTAGACGGAAAATGGGTTGACCAATGGTACGACACCAAAAAATCTGGCGGTAAGTTTGAGCGCCAAGCAAGCCGCTTTACCCAACAAATTTCAAACGCCGCCGATAGCCAATTTAAACCCGAAGCGGGACGTTACCATTTATATGTGTCGCTAGCTTGCCCATGGGCACACCGCACCATGATAATGCGTAAATTAAAGCAACTCGAAAACGTAATTACACTTAGCGTAGTAAAGCCCGAAATGCTCGAAAATGGCTGGGAATTTGGTGAGCACGGCGATCCGCTTTATAACCTAGATTACGCCTACCAATTGTATTTAAAAGCCGATGCCAATTACGAAGGCCGCGCCACTATTCCTATTTTATGGGATAAAAAAAACCATACTATAGTTAATAACGAATCATCGGACATCATGCGCATTTTAAATACCGCGTTTAACGAGCTAACCGGCAATACCGACGACTACTACCCGCAAGCACTACAAGCAGAAATCGACAGCGTAAACGAGCGCATTTACAACACGGTAAATAACGGCGTATATAAAGCAGGCTTTGCCACCACGCAAAGTGCTTATAACAGCGCTTACCATGCATTATTCGAAAGCCTAGACTGGTTAGAGCAACGCCTAGCTACACAGCGCTACTTAGTTGGTGAGCAAATTACCGAAGCCGATTGGCGCTTATTTACTACTTTAGTGCGCTTTGACGCTGTGTATCATGGCCACTTTAAGTGTAATCAGCAAAAAATTAGCGAATACCCTAACCTATATAACTATGTCACTGAGCTGTACCAAGTACCAGGCATTAAAGACACTGTTGACTTGGAATACACCAAAATACACTACTACGCCAGCCACAAAACTATTAACCCCACCGGCGTAGTACCGCTAGGGCCTAAAACACAATTTGAGCAACCGCACGATCGCGACCGCCAGTATTAATCGGGCTTAGAGCTTCGGCAAAATTATGCCGAAGCTCTAAAGTAACTAAACAGCCAGTAAAAATTCACAAAGAGGGTATGAGGCGCTGCGCTTTAGAGAAAAAACAATCCACGGTCAGTTTCCAGTTAGCCCTCTGCTCGTAGCTTTTATTTACTAACAAATATAATGATGTAACACTAAACCCATATTGCGCAGAACGAGCTAATAAATGAAACTAGGACGAAATGATCCCTGCCCATGTGGCAGTGGCAAAAAGCACAAACATTGTTGTATGAACACTGTATCTACTAAACAGCATGCACAAATATTTGATGACATAACGCAAACTTTAGCCATGAATCCAGAGTTAAGTTTAGATGAGCTAAACCTTGTCGCAGAACAAACAATAGCTGCGCGAAACAACCAAGCCGATAGTGATTTTTGCGGGCTTTGCCCAACGCAAATATCTAATTGGCTCTATGCCCCGTTCAACGAATTAACAAAAGTTACTTTTAATACTCCAGCAGATTTATCAAGTAGCCCAGTGATGAGCTATTTAGCATTAATTTTTACTGAAGCCATGCAACAAGGCGGCTCAATTAAAGCAACGGCTAAAGGCAATTTACCTGCTAAATTAGTCAAACAAGCCTCTGAGCTACTACCTAACTTTGCTGTTTCTAAATACCCCATCCATATCAGTATTAGTGAATTTGCAGGCAGTAACGAAGATAAGTTTAACGCCCTACACTACACGCGTACTTTGGCTGATGTTGCCGGTATTATTTACTATAAAAGTGGCCATTTTCATATTAAAAAATCGGTGCAAAAGCTGTATCAAACCCAGGGGATTAATGCTTTTTACCTCCCTATGCTCGAAGCCGCCATCATGCAATACAATTGGCGTTACTTCGACAGCTTTACCGATAGCGTGGATCTGCGCGCATTTTGGCTATTTATGCTGTGGCGACTACAAAAACATGCCTCGGTCGAGCAACTAATTGACGAAGTCATTACCGCATTCCCAGCGTTACTTAGTCACGCTCCAGCGTCTCAATACTCAAGTCCGAGTGAGCTATTAGGCAGACTGATTGAATCTCGATTCATCAATCGCTTTTTAGAATTTTGGGGATTTGTTAGCATCGATCCAAAGCGTAGGGGAAATGCCAATATACAGCCATTGCTAACGCAAACCTTTCAGTTTGCAATTTAGTACCACACATACAATTATTATTCGCCTCACACAATGAGGCGAATAGTATAACTAATTGCCTCATTGCGCTAAGCCCGAAACCTTTAAATTGTAGGCGGGGGCTTACCTCGCGCCTAGGCTTTTAATTGCAAATTTGAGTTATATGTCGCGTTGGCGACGGCAGCTAAAGCTTTATGTTATTTAACACTTGATTGCAATATAACTTAAATACATCAAATGCTTGCTGCCAATTAAGGCTATTATTGCCATAAACCATAGGTACTACATATTGGTTAAAGCGTTCTTCATATAATGTATTGGTTTGTAGTAAGCTTAAGCCAAACTTCAGTTCAGCAATCGGACTTTTCATAAATTCAGCGTGTTGGTTTGAGTAACGCGTTAAGTCTTCCGCAATAACTTTACTTACCAAAGACATTACGTCAGAAGCACTCGCAAGCCCAGCTTGTTGAATATAATACGTATCATAAATATGGCGTATTAATGCAGGATCATCATCTCTTATATTATCGCGCGCAAAACTTGCTGTTCGCCTCAACATAGAGACTAGCTTTTCCGCTTGTGTACTCTTAATACTCGAAAACCCCATTAGCGCAACTTCAGGAGGCTTTTGAGTGACCTCATTCATTAAAGAACATATATCTCTACTCACTACTTGATCATAAAGCAAGGTCTCTATCAGCTCTAACTTAATAAACGGCCTTAGGCATGGAACTTTTGAATGTGCTTGAGGATAACGTATATCAATTTGTTGATAACGATATTCATCATAAATAGTAGGGCTGTTTTCTACCGAAAAAGAATTGTGCAGACTAATGGCATTAAGTAATTGAAGATGTAACTCTTTCCTAGCCTTTCTTTTTTGTGTTTTTGAGATATTAGCAAACACATCTGTAGGTATAATTTTAATATCAATGTCTTCAGACATTCGATGAGTTTTAATGCCCGACTTTGTTAATGCGGTACCACCAGAAAAAACCAATAAGTGCGTATCAAAAGACAATTCAGAAAGTAGTTTTAGTAATGCAACAACATAATAATCTTTTTCAACAATAGCAGGGTTACCCATACCAAGAGCATCGGCAACATCTAAAAACAGGTCACTATCAATTAGCATTAATAGCACTATTATTTACGACAATTTTGCGTTTAAAGCGATTATTTGTAATTATTTTCAGAGACGCCGGAATTTGTAAGCTTTCACCATTGATACTACGTTGTGAAAACTCATCAAATTTGTAGTCAACACCTAGCTTTTCAATCGCTTCTAATATAACACCATCAGCTCCCGCAGGAGATGCCGGCATTAACTTACCCGTAATGCGATTTTCTCTCGCTTTAGTGTAAAGCCCATAACCAATACGCAATAAATGACCATTATCAACCAGCTTTTTTAATACCCGGCCAACTTGGTCGTAACCAGCAATATCTGCAAAATCAGCACGATCAAAAACATAACGCTTTGAGCGGTTTATTCTTGTTGTTACTTTACTTGCTATTGTCATAATAAATACCCTCGTTTCTTGTATTAAATATAGCAAATATACGACACCTTAACAACGCAAACATACGACATTTAATAATAGATTGGGTAAGGTAGCTATCAACTTGCTGACGCCAAAAGCCTAGCTTTTAAATTGTAGGCAAGAGTTCACTTCGCGTTTAGGCTTTTAATTGCAAGTATTAGTTATATGTCGCGTTGTCGATGACTTTAAAGCTTCATAATCAACATTAAAGCCTTAATCGTATTGCTATTAGGTACATCAGTGATATCCTATCCACACGCATGATTGAATGGAAGCCTCATGATTTTAAAAGATAAAATACTCACCACCAGTAACTCTGCAAAAATACAAGCAGGCCAAAAACAAGAGCTCGACGTGGCATTTTATTTACGCCGTGCATTTAAAGATCACCCTCAAGTTTTTGTGTTTAACGACCTCAAATTTAAACACAACGACGAAACAGCTCAAATAGACCACCTTATTGTATATACCTACGGCTTTATTCTCATCGAATCTAAAAGCATTACAGGGGAAGTAACGATTAATGAACATCAAGAATGGAGCCGAAGTTACCGTGGTAACTGGCAAGGTATGCCCTCACCAATAAAGCAAGTTGAGCTACAACTAGCAGTACTAAAAAGCCTATTACGAGCCAATGCCCCATTATTACTGCCAAAAATATTTGGTAAACTACAACAAGGCTTTGGTGGCCGAGAATGGCAAAGTGTTTGTGCAATATCGAGCAATGTAATTATCAACAGGGATCACACCCCAAAAGCAACACAAGAGCGGTTAGTTAAATCAGAATTCATAGCTGATAAACTACTACAAATGATGAAACTACCCGCATCGGCACCTAATGCTTTACATTTTTTATCCACTAACGTTAGACCATGGTTTAACGAAGAAAGTTTGGGCAAAATTTGCCAATTTATTTTAGAGAAAAACATATCACTTAGTTCACAAAATCATTCAAATGCCACGACACAAATAAATGAACTTAAACCGCCCTATCAACAAGTAGTAACGCATACTGAACCTGTTATTGAGGCACAGACCGAGCCTGAAGTACCACTAAGCAAAGAGATAGTTTTAACGTGTAAACAGTGTAATAGCTCAGCCAGTTTACAACCACGTTCGGGGCGCTATGGTTACTTTGTTACCTGTGGCATTTGCGAAGCTAATACACCAATGAAAGCTCCTTGCCCGCAATGTTCTAACGCCCATACTAAAGCAAGTAAGCGTAAGGATAGTTACTCATTAGTGTGCGGGAATTGTGACGAGACTGTGCCAATTCGGTTTTAGTTATAAAATTTATAATATAACTTAGCCATTTGAAAGTATTGATCTTATTTTCATAAAAATTTGTGTATCATGGCGCTTAATCAAAGCTTTTAGGTTTGCACTTGGTAAAAGTGCGATATTTACCCTTATATGGAAATAAATATATGTTAAAGAAACTCACTATAACTGCCGCTTTCTTATCCATTTTATCTGGTTGTACTATACAAAACTCATTCCCTGTGGAATACCATAAAAAAACAATTGAAAATGTTGAGGTTAAAAATATCGACTCTATTGGTGTAACCCAATGGAGAGATAAAAGAAACCTTGCCACTGTTAAAGATGAATTAGCAGAAAAAGCAGTTATGCGGATGGGCCCTGCAACAATCGGCATGACAAGTGATGGACAGGAATTTGTAAGAGTTGCTGACTTTATAAGAAATGCCTTTATTAATGAGCTTCAATCTTTAGGTGTAAATGCAAAAAAGATTGACATAATACCTGCATCTAGTGATGCGAAGCTATTAAGTAATATTGCAATAAATAATCAAGTAGAAATGTTAATTTCTGCAGACCTTATGAGTTTTGATGTTAATTGTCATGGTGCATGGACTTTAGACTGCAATAGAAATGTTTCTTTTTCACTTTCATTAGTAAATAAGCTAGGGGAAGAATTAATTACACGTGAATTATTTGATGCAACTATGGCCAATAATGAAGGTATGGGAGTTCTCCATAAAACATTATTAGATCAATTAACTAACGAAGTTATGCGCAGCGCTTTAAAAAAAGCTGTAATTAGAACTGTTGAAGAAATTAATAAACAATCTAAATAACTAAAGAAAAAGTCGCGTTGGCGACGGCAACCAAGGGGCGCTCTTTACCAAGTTAAAGCGCCGACCGCCCCTTGGAACCCCACGGCGCCCCGAGGATCACACTATCTCCTCAATTGTAATTAATGATATGAACGTAACCAGCGTAGATAGGCACAACTTTCACATCCATGTACGCTCCCCAGTTCGGGTATCCTTCCCCTCTCGTTCAAAACTACGTTTTTCACCCTTGGCCAAGCTACGCTTTATCGCGCATTGCCTAAAGGGATTTAGGTACTTGGAATTTGTCGGGAACAAAATTCCGCCATGCGCAGCTATTACTCATCATTAATTCAATTTCGGGTGTGATCACGGGGAAATATCTCAGCGTCAGCCTTCAAATTGTAGATACCATCTCTCATTTTAAGCTTCAAGGTCGTATTTAACTTTCTTGGAGCTTAAACGCTTCTTGATTCTTTACTACGCCAAAACATATATGAATGAGTTTACGCATATTGGCACCAATGATTTGCATCGATGTTTTGCCATGATTCATCAATCTTATTTTTTGCTGTTTTATTTGATAATTCCACTGCCCAGCGACTACTGCTGCCATATAAAGCTTACTTCGTATTCTCGAGGGCCCTAGCTTACTTAAAGTTGTACGGCCCTTCATTTTCCCTGACTCATGCAACTTCGGTATTAAGCCACAGTAAGCTGCTGCCTGCTTAGCTTGGTTAAATTTTTTAGCTGCGAATATATACGTGAGCTCTCGAGACATAACGGGCCCAATACCAGGGATTGTTTCTAGTAACGCTCTATCTTTTTTTAAATTAGGGAAGCTGTCTATGTGATTATCGATATCTAATTTAAGTTTTTTTATCTCATCATCAAAAAAATTAATCGTTTCTTTTAATGATTGAATAACTCGCTCCGACGCCGCATTAAACTCACTTGCTTCTAATCGATTATGCTCCCTTTGCTTGCTGGATTCTAATGCATCAAGTCGGCGCAGTAATGCCTTAAGCTCTCTAATTTCTTTTGCTTCAGGTTGCCAATAGTTAACAATTGAATGCTTTGCATAACCATAGCTTGCAAGCATTATCGCATCTGACTTATCTGTTTTATGAACAATATTTAGAGCCTCGGCATATTTCTTTGCTTTACCTGGGTTAGCGAGCACAATATTGAATCCTTGCTGGTATAAAAAGTACATTAGCGGTTCATGGTAAACACCCGTTGGCTCTACCGTGATAACGACTTTCTCAGCTACAGCTTGGGTTGTACTTAAAAGCCACTGCTCAATATCTTTGAAAGATAGCTGGTTGTTTTTAAATACTTTCGTTTTCTTTTTGTTGGTAGCTGGGTCTCTCAGCCAGCATAAATCTACTTTATCTTTGCTAATATCAAAACCGATAAACATCATCTCTACTTACTCCCCTTGTACATACAGCATCAACTTAATTTAAGTGTGCTTGGATACCATTCAGTTTGTTGAGAATTGGACGCTAGGGCTTAATCTACATCTCAGTATCGAGTACTGGGCGGGAATACAAGCTCACTAGCATCCGATGTAATAAATGATAGCTAATCATCTATTACTGAGAGATACAAGGCGGGAGTTTACCTCGCGCTTTGTTTTTAGATCCGAGTTTAATTCGCGTAGTGCTTTGCATAACTCCTTAAAAACTCTGTTTTCTAAATGGGGTTTTCAACCATTGTCTATAGTCTTTATCCAATTGCGGAAAATGCTGATACAGCATATTTTTTAACTCTGCTGCAGTGAGTTTACTGCATGGCGATTTTTGCTCGGCTAGCATGATGCTTTTTAAAAACTGTTTGCCTTTATTAGAATCCATCATAAAATATATAGCAGCCCAACTGCTCGCATAAAGTTTAGTGTCATCGCCTGTTTGCCACGTGTCATCTAAACCTATCAACCAATTAATAGTAAAAACACTTTGCGCTACGCGCTTATTATTTACCCAGCCAGGATGTGGCTCAACACTAACTAGTTGCATGCTGTTTTTGGTATATTCAAAATACTCAGCTAACCCCTCATTGAGCCAGCGAGGAGTCGAGCCTAATATTGCTTTGTTAACCGCATGCACCGCTTCGTGTACCGCTGTGCGCATAGCACTTTGCTCATTTCTATAATTTATTAAAGCTGAGTTGGTAGAATGAAAATACATACCATCGGTGTTTGTTGGATCGGCCCCGCGCAGTTTAATTGCTTGTTCATAGCTTCTTCGTGTTGCAAATACAGTTAAATTTAACCTTACTTTTTTTAATGCATCAACACCTATAATTTGGCCATACACCTTAAAAACAGTATTGAGCTTTATACGTAACTCTTCAGTAAACGATGGCGGTAAGTTAGCTGCATGTAGCGTTAATTCAAAGTAATCAAGCGGCTCAACAAAGTCTGTATCAAGTGTTTCAACCGCAAAGTCTGGCTTGGTATCACTAAAA
>Ga0114915_1000604_pt1 | contig 16248 bp, 3 predicted proteins | sample MalvirAntarct_55_FD_87288 | JGI IMG/M metagenome (GOLD analysis project Ga0114915, IMG submission 87288) | Marine viral communities from the Global Malaspina Expedition - Malaspina viral metaG Antarct_55 | ecosystem: Environmental > Aquatic > Marine > Oceanic | place: South Georgia Island...
ATATAATCCTTATCAATCAATAGAGTTGTATAAAATATCTAGTGATTTAAACCCTACTGAATACGAAACTACAATGTATGATGTTGTTAGTAAGTTTTATCCTGATGGAGGTTTAGGAACTTTAAACGCAAACGTAACAGCAGGAGATACTACTATGCAGATTTTAAAGGCTAATTTCCAAGGTGATTTAATACCTGGTGCTACTATAGCTTTTATTAATACTACTTCTCCTGGAACATTTACACCAGGTTTATCTGTTAATGGAACACCTTTAATTGTAAGTGCTGTAGGATCTAGCGCTACTTATTGGACTGTAACTGCTGGGTTTGGCCAAGGTGGTATACCTGCTTTGTCGCAAGCTAACACAGAGGTTATTTTTAATTATAATTATTATTACGATATTAGTTATAATGGTGATCAAAACTTTTTAAAAGATAAGTTTATTAGATTTGCATATAGGTTTAAATATATAGACGGTGAGTATTCTATTATATCTCCATTTACCCAAGAGTGTTTTATACCAAAACAAGATGGGTATTTTATGTACAAAAGAAATCCTATACCAAATTTTACACCTCCAAATTTTGGTATATTAGTCCCTACAAGTCCACCATTAGAAATACAAGACGAAGAAGATACGTTTAGAACTACTACGGTAGATTTTATGGAAAATAAAATAAATAAAATACTTCTTAGAATACCACTTCCACAAACCACTAATCTTTTAGAACAAGATTTTAAAATATCAGAAATAGATATACTTTACAAAGAATCTACATCAAGTAATATAAGAGTTGTTGAAACAGTTCCTATTGCAAGAGTTAAAGAAGGAGATGGCAGAGGTGACGTCAATGGTGCTATAACGAATAGTGCAACTCTTGTTATTGACGCCATATCAGGTTCTATAAAACCAGGTATGTCAATTAGTGGAAGCGCAACTATAGTAAACAATCCTGTAGTTATAAGTTTTGATGGAACAAGTACTGTTGTGATGAGTAGTCCTCAATCAATAGCTAACAACATTAGTTTAAGTTTTGGCCAAAGAACTCATTTTGAATATGAATATCAATCTACTAAACCTTATAAAGTTTTACCATCAAGTGATACAACTAGAACTTATGATAAAGTTCCAGTCAGAGCATTGTCACAAGAAGTTATAAGTAATAGAATTGTTTATGGTAATTTTTTAGACAAGCACACGCCACCAGCTTCAATAGATTATAGTTTAGCTGTTAGTGAAAAAAGCGCGTTTAATTTAGGTACAGGTCAAGCAGCTACAACTGGAACTAATAATAGCGGTGTTACAACTATAAACACAGCTACGGCAACGGGAACATTAGAAGCTGGGTATATAGTAACTGCAAATGTAGCTGGTATACAAACAGATAGTGTTGTAGTAAGCTTTACAGCATCGTCAGTAACAATAGACAAAGCAACTAACGCTAGCATTGCTGCTGGTTCTATACTTACATTTACAGCTCCAAGCAGTATTAGATGGACAACTAGTACAATAGAATATCCTAACTCTTCTTTGAAGCAAAATAGAAATTATCAAGTTGGCGTTATATTATCTGATAAATTTGGTAGATCATCTACGGTTATTTTATCTGATGGTGATAATTCTGTAACATTTAATGATGAACAATTTTTAGGTTCTACAGTTTATTCTGATTATATAAAAGGAGAAGTTGAAGCTTTGCAATTCCCTGGTAATTCTTTAAAAATATTATTTAACAATACTATTCCAGGAGGAACAACAGGTATATACAATGGTGACACAGCAGACAAAAACTATAATCCATTAGGTTGGTATTCTTATAAGATTGTAGTTAAACAAACAGAGCAAGAATATTACAATGTTTATTTACCTGGTATAATGGCAGCGTATCCTAACGACACACTTAAAGAACTAGGTAAAACATCTCATGCTGCTTTATTTAATGACAACATAAACAAAGTTCCTAGAGATTTATTAGAAGTAGGACCTGAACAAAAGCAATTTAGAAGTAGTGTAGTTCTTAATGGTAGAGTTCAAAACACGGCTACAAATGACGTGTGGCAAAATAATATTCAATACTATCCTGGAACTTTTCCTACGTTAGTTAGTGTTATAGCAACTGATAACGATTTGTTTAATGGTATTAGCGAGGTTGATTACGTAGGTAGTGCTGAGCTTTACAACGTAGTTTCAAACCCTTTGATAGCTAGAATAAACACGCCTTCTAAACAATTAGGAGTAACGGCTGTTATAACAACCGCTACTGTAGATACTGGTTCTTTAGTTCCAGCTAATAATAGATTAAGTATAAGTAACCTAAACCCTAATAGCGCTTCAGCGTCGGCAACAATACCTGTTGGTACAACGATGTCAGGACCAGGTCTTGAAGATAATTCAGTTATAACAAAATTTGTTAACGGTGCAACTTCTACAGCAACTATAGAACTTAGCAAACCTGTGGTAAACGTTTTAGCTGATGCAGCTACAGTATATACTTTTTCACCAACGCAAGAAAGATATTTAACTATACCTAATAATTTAGCTATAATGGAAACTGATCCTGTTGAATCTGAATTAGAAATATTTTGGGAAACAACTACAGAAGGATTAATAACAGAACTTAATCAAGCTATTTTAGGTGGTACAGCTGATGCTGTTTCTTTTAGTGGGTTTAATACAGATTTATTTAAAGAATCTTTAGCGCCTGAAGGATTAATGCTTGCAACGCCTTTTAGTTTAAAAGATCAATTTGGTAACACTATAACTTACGCAGCAACTTCACCTGCTCAATTACAATTAATTAGTGTAGAAGATATTAATGGTAATGACGCAACAAGTTCTTTTGAATTAGTTGATCCTGTTCCTGCTACTCCAAATTCTTATAATGTAAAAACAAAAATACCTTTTTATTACAGTAATCAAGCAGCTACTAGAGAAACTTTTGCATTTAACTTTGAAGTAAACTATGCTGGCATACAAAGCTTTATTACTCAACAACCTGTTTCTTTAATAAATGTTGTTCCATCAATAGACACAACATGTAGCGACGTAACTTATATACCTGGAACTACTGGTGGAGGCGTTGGAACTATAGCAAACTTACAAGCTGAAAACGGTGCTAGCTCTTTAAATGCAAACTTTGATCCTATTACATATCAAGATTTGTCTTGGACAATAAGTGTAGCTCCTACTGGATCAACTAGTTATAATCCTCCTTCTGGAACTATACTAGTGCAGCAATCTCAAGTTAATAGATTTTGGAATGGTAGAATATTTTTTGCCGGTGGCGATCCACCTAATACAATGCCCGATGGTGAATATAATATAACTGCTACCGTAGAAGACGCGGGATCTTTAACAGACGCTTGTACTTTTAAATTAACTTTAGACAGAACACCTTGTTTTACTTATAAATTTACATATACAGGAAGCAATTCTTTAATTAGCGTATCATACACTGGTTGTAATGGCGAAAGTGAAATTGCTACTGTGCAAGCAAATACACCAGCAAATACTTTTCCCGGTTACACAGCAGTCTGTGCTCCAGATAACACTACAGCTTTAACTAATGTAGGTTTTGTAAAGCTAGCTTTAAATAGTACAGACATTGCAAATACATGTAACACTTAAAAATGATAAAAAATAAGTAATAATAATAACTATGGCGGCGATAATAGAGGTTAAATATTTCAATACATTCCTTCTCAAGAAAGTAAACAAGTCTGTTACCAACTTTGGTAATATAGCTGTGTGGAATGGTTCTACTGGAATACCTACATCTAAAGGTGGTTATCCAAACACAACAGCAGACGTACCTAACGCTTGGGTTATTGAAGAGTCAAGAATAAAAGGTGGTTATAATAACACGTCTGTTTCTTTTGGTGCTAAGGCTTATTTAGTAGAAGAAGAACCTAATGGTTCGGTAAGAAGTAACTCATTAATATACTCTGGTATATTTAACTCTAGAACAGGTATAAACAGAACAAATGTTTTTTCTGTGGCAGATGATATAATTAAGTCCGTAGATCCAGCAAACGGTTCAATACAAAAACTATACGCTGAAGACACTAACTTAAATATATTTCAAGAATTAAAAATAAGTAGAGCTTTAATAGATAAAGATGCTATATATTCTGCTGAAGGCGGAGGAACAGTAACAAGTTCTAATTTAGTTATAGGTGCTATTCAACCTTATATAGGTAAATACGGCATTAGCACAGATCCAACTAGCTTTGCTATATATGGTGGTAAAAAATACTTTACTGATAGAAACAACGGTGTAGTATTAATGATGTCAGGTGGAGGTTTAAACGAGATATCAAAAGCTGGAATGATTGATTATTTTAGAGATAGGTTAGGTTCAACTATTAACGTAGGTGGTGTTAGTGGTAAAATTATAGGAGGATATGATATACATAATAAACAATATGTTTTATCTACTCAATTACCAGGATCACAAGAATTTACTTTTGATGGGGGTTACGAAACATTAGCTTTTGACGAATTAGTTCAAGGCTGGACAAGTTTTTTTACTTATAAACCTGATCAAGTTTTTAACTTAAACAATAAATTTTATAGCTTAAAATTTGGTTCTTTATATGAACATTATTCTGAAAGCGGAACTAGAAACTTATTTTATAGCAACAATGATCCTACACAACCAGCGGTAGCTAAACCAACTTCTATTACTTTTATCTTTAATCCAAATCCATCACAGTCTAAAACATTTAAGACAATTAACTATGAAGGAAGTAGTGGTTGGCAAATTGATAGTATTGACTCAGACGCTACTGGTAGAGATTTAACGTCTGGAACTACAAACTGGGTAAACTCTGATGATAACGCGGCTATTGTTTATAGCTATGTGCAAGGTAGATATGATTCTACTTTACCAAATCCATTAACTGGAACAGCTGTAGCTATAAGACCTTTTTATCAAGCAGGTTTTGATAGAAAAGAAAATAAATACGTAGCTAATTTAATAAATATAAGCACATCCGCGCCAGGTGAGATTCATTTTGGTGGACAAATATCTGGTATAAAAGCTTTTTATGCAACAGCAACAATATCAACAGATGCTGTTACAAATCCAGGTGGTGAAAAAGAATTATTTTCTGTTGGTAGTGATTATATAGCTAACAATGGATATTAAAAAATTAATTAAAACAATAAATAAATGGCAGCAGGAGCAATAATAGGCGGCGCAGTTCAAGTTATAGGTGGCATATTAGGTGGCGCTAAAGCTAGAAGAGAAGCTAGAAGAGCTAAGAAAAAGCTTAGAAAAATGAACGCTAAAATGGCTCAATTAGAAGCTAATAGGCAAGAAATAATAAATCCTTATGATGGAGCTGAAAACTTAAGCGATATGATGAGTAACCCTATGGCTAACCTAGGTGTCGCTACGCAAGCTACTGAAATGCAAATAGAGCAAACTGATCAAGCTTTAGCAAACACATTAGATACATTAAGAGAAACTGGTGGTGGAGCTGGTAGTGCTACTGCATTAGCTCAAGCTGCTTTACAGTCTAAACAAAACGTTGCTTCCGGAATTGAACAACAAGAAAAAGCTAATGAAGATAAAAGAGCTGCTGGAGAAGAAAGACTACAACAAGCTAAAGTAAATGAAGAAAAAAGAATGCAAAATCTAGATGCTCAAGGTAAATCATTTGTATTCAATCAAACAGAACAAAGAGAAATGGGTCAATTAAATAGACTACAAGGCCAGATAGATAACATGCAAGGTATACAAGCTCAAGCAAACGCTGATAAAACAAGAGCAGTTACTGGTGCAATAAGTGGCTTAGCGTCTGTAGCTGGATCTGCTTTTGGTGGTAACGATGATTCATAATAGATAATAAACATGGAAAACAAAAACATTCAAATAAATCTTTTAATACAACAAGTATTACAAAGCGACAGCATGGCTTATATTCCAGGTTATATATCTTCTGATGTTGACATTGAATTTAGAATATTAGACAGAGCTTATCAAGACACTGGAAAATACTACGCTAGATTAAAAACAGCAATACAACAAAACAAATGTGGCGATTGTATTGATGTAAATAAACAAATAATTACTCTTGAAAGAGCTCCTGAAGTTTCTTTAGAGTTTCTCAAAAACGTAATGAGCGAACTTAGTGTAACAGAAACACCTAATTATGATCCTAATAATTACTATGGTTTTATGATTGCTAATTGTATTATGACTGAAAAACCTGGATTTTCTAGAAGTGATGGTTATATGGTATCGTTAAATTTATTACAAAATGGAAATCAAGAATTAATGTTTGATGGTCCTATATTTGAAGCCCCTTTAGTTATAAATAGCTCTGCTTTGTCTACGTTATTAGATTCTGATACATCTATGGTTGTTGAAACTCCTGATATAGACTCTAGCATGTCTGAGCTATTAGTTCAATCCCAGTTGTTTTCTCCTGATATGATAGGTGAAAATAATAAACTATCTGCATCTGCTAAAATATCAGAAGAGTTTGCTGTAACATTTAATGGTGAACTTGATTATGAAATAATAGATATTGGTGGTGGAAAAGGTAGAAACGTATTAAGATACGATATGGATAAAATTGAAAGAAAATTAAATCCATTTATAAATGCTGAAGTTGCTGGTTTATTGTCAGCAGAACAAGAGGCTATTGCTGCTTGGAATGTTTATTTATCTAAAAGTACTAGCGTAGAAGAAGATGATCAAATGGTACAAAATGCTAATGCAGCAGAGAGCTCATGGATATATGAAACTGACCTACCGTTGTATCAAGATAAAAAAGAAAAATTTGCTTTTAAATATAAAGAGTATTTTATAAATAATTATTTAAAACAGTTTTTAACAAACAAACTACCTAGCGCTCAACAAGACGCGGCGGTTTTTGATTTAGAAGAAGGAAGACAAGCTAAGGCTGATAAGTTTATGGAAGCTAACCAACAAAATTAAATTAAATGACAAGAGACGAAAAGAAATCTAAATACATAAAAAGCTTGGTAAACAATAATACTCCTGGTGATAAAATGTTTGAATTAGTTAGACAGTGGGAAATAGATAATCCTGAAACTGAAGAAATTGAAGAAGTAAAGGAAGAAGTTGTTGTGGACCAAACGGGTGCAGCTGTAACAACTACAACGAACGAAGCATCCGATACGGCTTCAGAATTAGACAATGGTTTTTCGGCATCACTAGATGGTAGAAGCTTAAGCGCTAATTTTGTACCTGGCACTTTAGATTTTTATCAAGAAAGAGTTGCTAATTTAGGACTTTCTATAGAGGAAGAAGCTAAAGCTATAAATAACATGGCCACGCAAACAAGTGGCGCTATGGGTTTAATAAACGAAGGTGATTTTCAAAAGAAAATTCAAGTAAACACTAGTAGTGGATACAGATTGTTTACTAATGAAGAGTTGCAAAAATATATTGAAGAACAAAAAAACACTCCTGGTAGTGGTTTTGAAAATATAAAAGACGTAGATGATTATGTAAACTCTAGCCCGCATGTTTCTTATGTAGCTGGATTAAATCCAAATTTAAGTGAAACTTATACTGGTAGTATTGATGAATCTCAACCATACAATACAATGGAAGAGATTACATTGAAAGCAAAACCGTATTATGATACAGAAGAATTAGACAATAAATTAGGTTATCTTACTTGGGAAAGCGAAGATTTTTATCAACGTTACGCTGGAGCAGGTGGAGACTCTTGGAATTATATGCCAAAAGGTCATCAAGTTTTATCTGACTACGCTAAAGAATTATATTCACCTGAAACACAATTATCTTCATTAAACGCTTTTAATAGCGTAGGTAGAGAAATAGCTGGCTCAGGCACGATGGAAAATGGAGGAGTAGTTGGTTATTATGATAAAACTGTTTTTGAAACAAAATATGGCAGAAATGATCTAAACTCAAATGATAGATTATTTGCTTTTGATTATGTTGGAGGAAAAAACAGAGGAATTAGAAAACGTTTTAGTGACGCAGATACGCTAGTTGACGATAGACTTACTTATATAAACATGCCTTCTCAATACGAGTACAGAATAAATAAGTATGCAAATTTAGCTAAAGAAAATTTTGGTTTTACTACAAATCAAATATCAGAATATGGTATTAATAATTTAACAGACAGCGAAAAAGAACTTCAAAAATTAACTTTAGAATATGAAAATGCTACTGATCCTGATGTTAAAAAAAATTTAGGTGAAAAAATTAATAATCAATTTGGTACTGAAAAAGATTTAGGTAAAAAACTTTATGATACTAATACTGGAAAGTTTATAGATTTAGAAAAAGCAGACGTTCCTTTAGCTCAATTAGAGCTTTATCAAAAAGCTGATGAAAAATCTATGAAAGATATAGATGTTTTACTTAACGAAAGGGATAATCAATATTATTCTTTAAACGGTCTTACGGGAGATATATTACAGTGGGATAATGTTTATAAAGAAGAAGGAATTAGTTGGAACGAAGGAGAGTCTTTTATGTATACTGACGTTGGTAACAACCAAAGCATTTTATCAAACCCTAAAAAAATATCTAGTTCACAGTTAGAAAAACTAAAAGAATTTAATGAAACAGGAAAGCTACCTGAAGGATTAACTAAACTACCAGGATCTCATCCATTGGCTGTTGCTTTTAATAATGTTCTTGACGAATACACCGTTACTAATAAAGCTATAGCTCTTAATAGAAATTTAGCAACAACAGCTAGAAGTTGGGGATTTGACGAATTGTTAGATGACTTTAATGAAATAGCTGGAGTTGATGATGGTTTTTTAGGACTTACAGAGCCAGTTAATCTTATAACTCAAAACGAAGAAGCAAATATGTTTGCTGATCTTTTGTCAAGAACAGGTACCAATGTTGATACAAATCTTATAAACTATTCTACAACGGCAAACTTTTTGCAACGTAACTTAGGAGCTATACCTCATTTTGGAGAATTTGTTGCTAAAATGTGGGGTTTTGGAAAGTTAGGTGGTACACAATCTTTAAAAAATATTGGAGCAGGTTTGAAAGAATTTGGCAAAGGTTATAAAGTTTTTAGAAATGGAAAAAACTTTGGTGAAACAAATAGAAAATATAAACTTTATACTTCAACAATAGATGCTATAGAAGACGGTTTAAAATTTGAAGGCACATCTTTGTTTTTTGATGGTGATGATTATAGACCAGGTGAAGCAGGAATGTTTGGTGCTACTATGAAAGCAGGTCAAATTGGTTTTGGTGCTTTTTCTAATAGATTTACACAAGGTTTATCTAATGCTATAATGTCTCCTAAAAGTCAAACTTTAGCTAATAATCCTTTTTATAGAGGTATAACTACAAGAATTTCAGATGTATCTAAGTATAACGCTCCAGCTAACATTGTAAAAGAAACTGGTGGGCTTCTTACTGGTGCAACAGGTTATCAATTTGCTAGTAGTGTAACAGACATGGAAGGTTACTTTGGTGGTTTAAAAGAAGAGAACTTAAGTTATTTTGAGTCTACAATAGATGAAATGTTTAAAATAGGAGTTATAGGTAAATTATCGAAAGGTATGCCTGGTGTTGATAATTTTTTAGCAGCAGGTAAAGCTGATATAATTAGATTAACTTCTAGAGGAAAAAGCTCAGTAGAGTCTAAAGAAGCTTCTAAATTTTTTGGAATTGAAAATGATTTAATAGAGAATCCAACTATTGAAACAGAAAAAGCAATCACTGATAAATCTATAGAATTAACTAAAGATATATTACAAAAAAGAAAAGATGGTGATATAAGCCCAGAAGAAGCTAGAGAACAATTCAACGAAGTAAAGAAAAATGAACGAATGGCTTTAACTCAAGCATCTATAAATGTTGCTAGAACAGCTATTGATTTAGAAAGAGAAGCTGGAAACGCAGTTCCTACCGACGCAGAGATAATGGTTATATCTGCTAAGCTAAAAAATGGAGAACAATTAAGCGCTATAGAATCTCAAAAACTTAGTAGAATACCAAAAGAAATTTTATACGATACTATAGGTATAAAAGAAGGTACAAAAGCTTCTCAAAATCTAGAAAATATATATAAAAACAACGATATAATTCAAGCTCAATTAAACGGTGGTGGATTACACTTAGGTTATAACGGAATAGCTGGAGGTCAAACAAGCAGTTATGTTATAAATGGTGGTCCAGTTGGTAAATACAATGTTAGCCGCAAATTAACTCCTGAGTTATACAAAGAGACTTATGATTTTTTAAATAAAAAAAATAATTTGAACTCAGATATATTTTCTTTACAAAAAAACTTAAAAGAAAATAGTGATACACTTAGCACTTCAGATAAAATAGATATTAAAAAAGAAATATCTGATAAAACAAAAGAACTAGAAAGATACGAAGACAAAGATGGTGATCTAGCTATAGAGTTGCAAAGAAAGCTAACAGAATCAGCAGAAAAGCTATTAGAAGAATCTGTAGATGAAACAAACATGAGAGGTGGTTCTAGTAAAATAGTCAACAGCATACAAGAATTTCAAGATGCTTACAATGAAGCTGGTCTTAATCCTGAAGGGATTAAATCTGTAAAAGATGATATAGCTTTTATTGATCCAAATACTGGAGAAAGATTTATAAACAAAGAAGTTGCTAGTAAAATTAAAGATTTTACTGCTGATACTCACGAAGGAACTCACAGGTTTTTATTGGATCTTTTTAAAGACAACAAAGGAAAAGTAACAGAAAAAGGTATAGAAGTTATAGATGAAGTTTTAAACTCTTTATCTCCTAGACAAAGAGAATTAGTAGAATTTGATGTACAGCAAAGATATGGAGATTTAATTGCCAAAGGAGACAAAGGTCTTTGGTATGAAGAAAATTTAACTAGCTTTTCTGAAATGGTAGACTCTGGTAAAATTGAATTTAATGAAACCTTAGGTAGAGCTCTTGAGTCAATGAGAGATAAAATACTAGGTAAAACTTTTACAAGTTTAGACCCAAGTAAAGTTGATGGAAAACAATTATACGAATTACTTAGAGGTTTATCAACAAGCAAAGAAAAATTTAGAGATCAGTCTGAAGACTTAGCTAATGCAGCAGCTGAAGCTAGAGGCGAAAGAACTAGTGGTATAGATGCTTCTGTTTTATCTTCTGCTAAAAAAGACGTACAAGATTTAATAGAAAGACAAAAGTCTGGTGAAAAAATAGATGAAACACTTTTAAATGATCAAATGCTTACTATGGCTGCTGATGCTTTAAGGTTTGACGTTAAAAAAGGTACTATAACTCAAGAAGAATTTGAAAGCTTTGCGCAGCAATATTTTACAGGAATAACAGGAAGATATAAGCCAGAAAGTGGAAACCAATTTAGTACGTTTTTTTATAATAACATGAGACCTAAGGCTCAAAAGTTTTATGAAAGCTTAGAAAAACAAGGCGTAGAAACTAGCATTGACGCTTTAAAAGATAGAGGTAGAGAAATTGAAGATTTATCAGAACCAATAAAAGCAGAAATAGAAGAATCTGAAAACTTAATAGACCCATTTAAAAATATGCCTGAAGGTTTTAAAGAAAAATTCTACGAAGCTCAAAGAAATATATTAGACAAAGCTATTGAAGATGGCGTAGATGTTGGTAGTAAAAAATACAAGAAAAACCTAGCACTAACTGCTTTTAGTGAAGTTGCAGACATGTTTGGTATTCCTGCTTCTCGTCTTTCAAATCCTACAGATAACTTAAGAAAAAAAGAAAATTTAGAAATACAAAGATTTATAGCTAAAAATCCAGAACAATTTTTAAAGTTGTTTTTGCCAGGAAACATGAAAGTTTCTGATGTTGATTCTAAAGTTGGTGATGGAAAAATAAAATCAGGTGGAGAACCAATGGGTATACCTGGTAACGTTAGAAAAGTATTTTACGAAGAAACAGGTGAAACTATAAACGGTAATAAACAATATAAGTTAAAGCCAGAGTTTAAAGGTCCCAACGCTAGACAAAACTTATTTGACGCTTTAGGTATCAAACCAGGTAATTTACAAGGTTTTAATCCAAGATCTGACAAAGCTCAATTATTAAAAGGTGTAGCAAGAAACTTTGCTGTTGCTTTATCTAACAAAGCTATAAGAGATATAACACAAGAAAAAATTGAAGAAGGATCTGTAAGCGAATCAGAAGGTATGAGAACTATTGGTGCTGGATTTGATTCTAAACCTTTTGCGTCTGCATCATCACCTAAGAAAAACCCTACTTTAAATGATCAAATAAATTTATTTTTAGAAGAAAGTGGTTTTTCAAAAATGGAAAAAGCAGGTTCTTTAGAATCTTCTAAAAAACAAAGAGATCTTATTTTAAATGCTTTTGCTGATAAATTTGGAAGCACATCTGAAAACTTAATAAGATGGTTATCTGGTGGAGGTTTAAAACCTAGCACTGCTAAGAAAAGAAACTTTGGTTTTCTTGGAGGTAAAACTGAAAACACTCTTCAAGAAATAGCAGACAATCCCAACTATGGTATTGACAGTAAAGAATATAAAGAAGCGGAAGAAACTTTAATGAATGAAGAGTTTTTTACTATGCCTGGATTAAAAGCAGAACTAGCAAATGAAATAACTAATAGAGGTTTAGAAAATGCTGTAAGCAAAGAAGAAGCTAGATTAATAAAACTTGCCATATTACCTCAAAATATTGGTAAGCTTGAAAACAATAAAAAAGATTTTGAAGATTTACAAAAAGGAAAAGACCTTATATTTGATAAATTTAGAGAAATAGCAAAAATTGACGGTGGTAAGTATATGCCAGAATTAATGAGCATGTTGTACCACAGCAACGCTAACAACCATCCTTTTAGAAACTTAGCTTCAGTAGAAGGTTTAATGCTAGGTTTAGATACAAAAGGAAAAGAAAATAGAGAAGAGCACGTATTTCAATACGGTAACTTTGCTGTTGCTATGGGTAAAGCTTTAACAGCTAGTGATAAATCTTTTCAAGGTTTTAAAGATTGGAGTAAAGAAAACTATTATCAATTAGTTTTAGATAAAGAACAAAGGTTAATATTAGATCAACCTGCTTTAACTAAAAACATGCAAGGTGAAACAATAGAAACTTACAGTCCTAAAGCTAATATGCATCCTTTACTTGGTAGAGCTCTAGCTAAAGCTATAGAAACAGGTGATTATAGTAAAGTGCCTGACGTAAGATTAAGATACGCTAATGAGTATTTTAGCGCAAACCTTAATAAAATTGGTAGAGAAGTTAAACAAGCTGATGGTACTTATAGATTTATTACTGACGCAGAAGACTTTAATATAACGGTAGATAAACCTTTTCAAAACAATCAAAGCGTTATAAACGAACAAGGTAGGTTAGCTTATCAAATAATGTTATCTGAAAAAGGTTATATACCTGAAGACAGTTCTTTGTTTACAACAAGAGAAACTGCTAGAGAAACAATGAATGCTTTTGAAGCTATAACGCCTACAAAAGATGGACTTGTAGATCAAATAAATAAAAACGAAGGTGGTTCTAATAATTTTACAAACAACGGCATAAAAGTAATAACAGGTGAGAATAATGTTTATGAAACTAAAACAGCAGATGCTGCGGCTAACGAAGCAAGAAAAATAACTAAACCTGTTAAATCACTAACAGCTGTAGATGCTGATAACACTGTGCTTGAGTCTAAAAATAAAGTTATAGGTACAAGACCAGATGGCTCTAAAATAATATTAAGAACAGAAGAGTTTGGTGAGCAAGCTAGCACATTAGAAGCTGAAGGAGTTACTTTTGATTTTAGTGATTTTATGAAAATTAAAAACGGAAAACCTGGTACTTATTTTAAAAGACTAGAAGAGCAATTTAAACAACACGGTGCGGAAAATTTATTTGTAGTTAGCGCAAGACCACCAGAGTTTGCCGAGCCAATGAGAAGATGGTTAGAATCAAACGGAATACCTATACCTGTTGAAAATATTATAGGCTTAGCTGACGGTGCTCCACAGGCAAAAGCAAATTGGTTTTTAGGTAAAGCAGCAGAAGGTTATAATGACTTTTTATTTGCTGATGATATTTTTGCAAACGTAAAAGCTGTTAAAAATGTTATAGATCAAGTAGATATTAAAGGCGAAATACAAGCTTCTATTGCTTCAAAACCTAAAACTTTTGATCAGATAATTAATGAAAATTTAGAACTAAGAACAAGTGAAATGAAAGGTCAAACCATCGGTGCTGACTGGACAATATCAGCTGCAAGAGCAGCGTCAGAAGGTAGGTTAAAAAATAAAAACATGTTTTCTAATTTCTTTATGGGTTATTCTGCAGAAGACTTTAATGGTTTGTTATATGAAACTTTACCTAGCGGTAAACGTGGTGACGCAATGTATCAGTTTTATAACGATAATTTAATTGATCCTTTTAATAAAGCAGAAAGAAGAATTGAGTCTGCTAAAATTGCAGCAGCTAGTGATTTTAAAGCTTTAAAAAATAAACTAGAAAAATTACCTAAGAGTATGAATACTGAAACAGGTATTGGTAATTACTCATTTGGTGATGCTGCTAGAGTTGCAGTGTGGACAAATCAAGGTATGGAAATACCTGGTTTATCTAAAAGAGATAAAAAGAAACTAAACAAGTTTGTAAGTGAAAACGGAGACTTAAGTGTTTTTGTAAGTGAAATTGCTAAAATGCAAAAAGGCAAACAATATCCTAAGCCAAAAGATGATTGGATATCTGGAACTTTATCTAGTGATATAATGGGTGAAATAAATAAAGTTAACAGAAAAGAATACTTACAAGAGTGGAAAGAAAATGTTAGCATTATTTTTTCAGATAATAATAAAAATAAATTAAGATTTGCTTTTGGAGATAAATACGTAGAAGCTTTAGATGATGTGCTAGGTAGAATGGAAAGTGGAAATAATAGAGCTACTGGTGGCAACAGAACAGTAAACAATATGTTGGACTGGGTTAATGGATCTGTTGGAGCTACAATGTTTTTAAACACCAGATCAGCAGCGCTTCAAACTATATCATCTGTAAATTATATTAATTGGGGTGATAATAATATATATAAGGCTGGTAAAGCTTTTGCTAATCAACCACAGTTTTGGTCAGATTTTAAAAAATTATTTAATTCAGATTATTTATTAAACAGAAGAGAAGGTTTAAATATAAACGTTGCTGAGTCTGAAATAGCTGCAGCATCTAAAAAAGGTGGAGCAAAAGGAGCTATTGCTTATTTACTTAACAAAGGTTTCATAATGACAAGAGGCGCTGATAGTTTTGCTATTGCCTCAGGTGGTGCTACGTTTTATAGAAATAGAATCAAGTCTTTAATGGACGGTGGTATGCCTAAAAAAATGGCAGAGGCACAAGCTATGGATGCTTGGAGAAAAGTATCTGAAGAAAATCAGCAATCAAGTAGCGCTATGAGAATTAGTCAACAACAAGCAAGTGGTGCTGGTAGAATAGTTTTAGCTTTTGGTAATACACCTATGCAATACTCTCGTATTATGAAAAGAGCAGGTCAAGATCTTGCAAATAATAGAGGTGATTGGAAAAGTAATGTGTCTAAAATAGTTTATTATGGAGCTGCGCAAAACTTATTGTTTAATAGTTTACAAAATTCTTTATGGACAGAAGCGTTTGATGAAGACGGTGACGGAGATGGCAAAGCTGCTAGAACTATAAACGGCATGGGTGATTCATTGCTTAAAGGACTAGGTATACAAGGTTCCGCCGCTATAGCTATCAAAAACGCTTTAATGACTTTAGCAGAAGAAAATGATAAAGACTCACCAGAGTTTAGAAAAGCTATATCAGATTTATTTGATTTTTCTCCTCCTTTAGATACTAAGATTAGAAAATTAAACTCAGCAGCTAATACTTTTAGCTGGCAAAAAGAAGAAATAGCTAATCAAGGATTTTCTTTAAATAATCCAGCTTATTTAGCAACAGCTCAAGTAGTGTCAGCAACAACAAATATACCTGCAGATAGAGCAATACAAAAAATAAACAATATAAGACAAGTGTTCAATAAAGAAAGTGAGCTTTGGCAAAAAGTTGCTTTAACTTTAGGTTGGTCTTCTTGGGACGTAGGTTTAGGATATTATGGTGTAGAAGAAAAAGTTGATCAAACACCTGAAATGATATTAACTGAAAAAGTTAATATAATGAAAAAAGAAACAAGCATTAAAGAACAAAAAGATTTATTATTAGAGCTAGGATTAACTAAGCAACAAATAAAAGCTTTAAAGTATGAGAAAGAAAGAGTTAAAAAAAT
>Ga0114915_1000606_pt1 | contig 16219 bp, 21 predicted proteins | sample MalvirAntarct_55_FD_87288 | JGI IMG/M metagenome (GOLD analysis project Ga0114915, IMG submission 87288) | Marine viral communities from the Global Malaspina Expedition - Malaspina viral metaG Antarct_55 | ecosystem: Environmental > Aquatic > Marine > Oceanic | place: South Georgia Island...
AGAGGTCCACAAAAAACTTTGACAACATCCTTAAAGGTTATCAAAATACAGCGCCCGTTGTGCCCGTCCCAGTTTCAAGTGCGGCGCCTCCACCCCAAAGTCAGGTGAACCCTGTTCAAGTAAGCTCTGCGCCATTACAGCCACGTCCACCAGTCTCGGCGGCTCCTCAAAACCCTGAAAACAGAGCTAGGTTTGCTGCGCTTTTCCCCAATGACTCAGCCAGTGCCATGATCCGGCAACAGTCGGCTACTCAGGGGATTGGAAGCTTGGCCGGTTAACCCCGGTCCGCAAGGCGGTAGGCTGTGTTTGCTGAAATTGTAGCCATTACAAGCGCTTTAAGTGCCATTAACAGTACTATATCGACGTTTAAAGAGGCTCAAGCTAACGCTTCGGATGTCTCTAGACTTGTCGGTAAATTTGGTGGTACTTCTGAAAAGTTAGACGATTGGGAACGGAAGAAAAAGCTCAAACGGCCCTTGACCACGAAGGAAGCCATTGATTTATCTTTGGCTCGTAGGCAGGTTAAAACGACACAAAGAGCTTTGAAAGACATATGCTTAATGGCAGGATGCGGCGATGTCTGGAGAGAGGCTGAACGTCTAAGAAGCCAATCCGAACGAGAACAAAAAGAGTTTTTGCGTACTATTCACGCTAAGCGAAAAGCACGAAAGATAAAAATGCAAGGTATTGGAACGGCTGTCTTTATTGCGTTTTCAATCGTTTGTATAACGTGGGGTGGTTATGTCGTCTACCAAGGTACAATACAAGCGCAAGAACGTTCCGAAACGCAAAAGAAAAAAGCTAGGCGACAAGTGTACCGAAACATACGAAAATGCGGAAGATCAGATTGTGGATGAAGATGAAGTAGTAGCTCTTCTTGCAGCCTTAAACAGCATGTCTAGAGAAATTCGTAGGCTAAACGACACGCTTGAGAGAGGCTTTGACGATTTAGGGGATTTGGTAGAAGGCTTAGACGACGACTAGGTTACACCAGCCATTGTTTTGCGCTTTCCCCTAAAACCTGACCTGCCAAATCTATTTTGTTGCGTAAAGCTTTAAGAATTTTCTCGTCAATTGTGTTTGGGGAGACTAGGTCGATGTAGGTAACCTTGTTGGTCTGGCCAATACGGTGTGCCCTGTCCTCACTTTGCAACCGAACCTCCAGATCATAGTTATTACTGTAGTAAATAACGGTGTTTGCGGCAGTCAAAGTAATACCATAACCCCCTGTTGTCGGCTGCCCCACGAAATAAGACAAGGCGTTGTCCGGGTCCTGAAACCTTTTAATGATTTCCTGCCTTTCGTCTTGTGGGGTTTGCCCGTAATAGGTTGCAACCGCCTCGGACCCGAAGCGGTCGCGCAGCGCACCGGCGATTTCTTGGATATTATGGGTCCACGATGCCCAAATAATCGCCTTGCCCTGAAGCTCGTCAATAATACTCATTAGTTCATTCAGTCTGTTGTTGTCTACAGGCTGTATTTCTTGATCGTCGGGGGCCAGAAACCCGCAACAGATTTGTTGTAACCGCATAATCTGAGTCAAAACACTGGCCGTGGTAGACAAATCGCCGCTCTCGAACCTTGCTAATGCAAGTTTTTGCATTTGTTTGTAAAGTTTTGCCTGCTCAGTCGTTAAACTAACATCCCTTCTAACGTAAACTTTGTCAGGCAAGTCCAAGCAATCCTGCTTTAAAACTCTGTCGCTAAAGCTGTCGAGCTTATCGGATAGCTCATCTAACCTTCTGTAGCCTACGATCTGGCTGAACTGCCTTGGGCCCATATTGCGTCGCTGTACGTTTGCGTAACGCCCCTGATAAGCATAATAACTACTGAAGCCAAGGCATTTTGGAGCAAGGAACTCGCACTGTGAAAACAAGTCCATTGGGGATTTGGTAATAGGACTCCCTGTCAAGATGCGTCTGTATTTACTAATGCTTCTCAAGCCCAAAATGTTTGCAGTTCGTTTTGCTTTTCGGTTCTTGATCGTAGTGCTCTCGTCAATGACTAGCATGTTGTTGGGATTATGCTTCAAGAACAAAGTAGCTGCTCTCAATGCTTTTGGGGTGCTGAACCCCTCTACATTCATTACAAACATCTTAATTCCCGCAAAGGGCTCAAGAACCAGCATACTGAGTTTATCTTCAAAAGCTTTAGTGATGTTTGGTTGCCAACGCAGCATTTCAAGCGGAATTCTGTCCGGCATGTGAGTGGGGATTTCACCCTGCACCCAGTTATCAAACACCCCTTTTGGAGCAACAATTAAGACAGCGTTTATTTGACCTGCTTCGTAAAGGCACGCCATGTTGTCGATAGCAACTTTAGATTTTCCTGTACCCATTTCCATGAACCACGCGTAATGTGTCTGGGCCCACGACTCTTGCAGCACTTTTCGTTGATGGTCAAAAGGTTCTGTCTTAAATTTGTACTTCATAATTTTTCCGAACAATACTTGACAAGGGGTTTATATGAGATATTATCCTACTTTGTCAAGGCCCGAAAGGGTTTTTAACCACGAAAGAGGAGAAAAGTATGGCCGATCTATGGTCAGAGATGGAGGCAGATGTCGAAAAGCATCTTTCCTCCGGGGTCGAGAAAGTCGATCAGAAGACTTTAGGAAGCGTTGCTGAGTTGGCAAGAGCTATCCGAGAGAAGGAAGACAGCATAAGCCTTTTAGAGGAAGAACTCAAAGCTGAAAAAAGGTTGCTGCTAAAACTATCCGATGAAGATTTACCTTCCATATTAGACGAGCTTGGGATGCAGTCCTTTAAATTGGACGACGGGTCGGAAGTTACCGTCAAAAGCACCTACGGGGCCTCTATTCGCTTGGAAGACCGCGAAAAGGCTTATCAGTGGCTGCGAGACAATGGTCACGACGACATTATCAAGAACACTGTACAGGTCCAGTTTGGGCGCGGTGAGGATGAAAAAGCTGAAGCATTTAAAAAATGGGTTGAGGAGCATAAGTACTCTCCCGATCAAAAAACTGAAATTCACAATCAAACTTTGCGAGCTTTTGTAAAAGAGCGTGTCGAAAAGGGTGACGCTTTTGATATGTCGCTGTTTGGAGCATGGGTTGGTCGTAGAGCACAAATAAAGAAGGGGTCATAAAGATGGTTGATAAGAAAGAAGTCGCAGAAAAGTCAAGTGGTGGAATGATGGTTTTGGACACAGCGTTGTTTGAAACAGATGCAAATATTGGTGTTCAAGATTTGGGAGAAGATGATCTTGCGTTGCCTTGGCTCAAAATTATATCCGGTCAGGAAGACACTAAGATTGACGGCTCAAAGGGTGACATACACAACACTGTGTCTGGAGAATGTTACGACGGTGAAAAGGGCCTGCAAGTAATTAGTTGCGCCTACCAGCGCCGGTTTGTTGAATGGTCACCAAGAGGCACTGGAAGCGGAGCACCTGTGAACATCTTTGAGCCGGGCGACGTTATGCCAAAGACGGTTCGTGATGAAAACAACAAGGACATGATTGTTGACGGCGGTGGGAACTACATCGAAGAAACACATAATCACTATGTTCTGGTGCTTGACGGTCAAACGTTCAGCCCTGCAATAGTTGCGATGAAGTCCACTCAGTTAAAGAAGTCTAGGAAGTGGAACAGCATGATTGTTAACCGAACTATGGTAAACGCTGCGGGCGTCATGTTTCGGCCTGCTAGATTTAGCCATGTCTACAACTTGAAGACTACTAGTGAAAGCAACTCAAAAGGCAACTGGAACGGCTGGGAAGTCTCTTGCGTCGGGCCTATTGAGAACGCAGCTTTTTATCGGGAGGCCAAAGCGTTTAATGCACAAATAACCGCTGGCGATGTAAACGTGAAGTATACAGAAGACGAAGGCGCTGAAACGGATACATCCGCACCTTTTTAGTCTAGTCGCGGGGCTTCGGCCCCGTTTTCACGTTTACGTTCCAGAGAAGTTGCATGGATGCCGTCGAAAAATTTAAAAGTATCTTTGTCGGGCTAGATTCTGCCTACGGTTACTACCGAATAGAAAAAACGGAAAGTAGCGGTAAAAACACCGGAAAAGGAGGCGTGGTTCGAGAACCCCCTTCTGGTCTGGTGTGGCAGAACCATTTGGCAGGCAAGGTCCAAGGGCTAGGCATTATCCCAATTAATGCCAACAACCAGTGCCAATGGGGCGCTATTGACGTAGACCAGTACCCGCTTGATCACAAAAAGCTTTTAGACAACGTTCGGCGTATGAAACTGCCGTTAGTAGTTTGTCGTAGCAAAAGCGGCGGGGCTCACCTGTACTTGTTTAGTGATAAATGGGTAGAGGCCAAGGACATGCAGAAAGCTTTGCAGAACATTAGCGCTGCGCTTGGTTACGGTAACTCAGAGATATTCCCAAAACAGATCAAGCTGCACTTAGATCGAGGGGATGTTGGTAATTTCTTAAACTTGCCTTATTACAACGCTGAAGAAGGTCTTCGGTACGCGTTTCTAGACGATGGAACGTCTGCCACGCTTGACGAGTTTTTTGAACTGCACCAGCAATTTGTGCAAACCCCCGAAGAGATAATCAAGTTACAGACAAGCAGTAAGGGCGACAACAAGGTTATCAAAGATGGTCCACCCTGTTTGCAGATTTTGTGTACCGATAAAATATCGGAAGGGGGCCGGAACAACGGCCTGTTTAACCTTGGGGTTTATCTACGAAAGGCTTTTCCGGATAGCTGGGAGGACGAAATCCTCAAGCATAATATGGAGTACCTCTCGCCTCCTCTGCCACTGAATGAGGTAAACGTAGTAGCAAAACAGCTACAACGCAAAGAATACGCTTACATGTGCTCTGACGCACCCATCAACGCGTGTTGCAACAAGACCCTGTGCCAGACCCGGAAGTTTGGGGTAGGGGCCATGCTACTAGGCGCTGAAATGGCTAATCTGCGCAAATACAACAGCACCCCGCCGGTCTGGTTTTTAGATATTAACGGTGAGCCCTTGGAGTTGGATACAGAAGCGCTGTTAAATCAGGCTACGTTTCAAAAGTCGTGCATGGAGCAATTAAACTTTATGCCACGTTCCGTGCAGAAGCAGTCTTGGGAAGGTCGTATCGGGGCTTTGCTAACCGAAATGAAGGAGAACGATACTGCAATCATTGAAGTTGCCGAAGACGCCAGCATTGGCGGCCAGTTTTACGACTACCTTGAGGAGTTTTGTCGACATCTACAGGTCGCTCAAGATCGAGAAGAAATACTGCTCAGACGCCCTTGGACCGACGAAGAAGATGGGATCACCTACTTCAGGTTAAAGGACCTAGAAGGGTTTCTTCGTAAGAATAAGTTTTTTGAATATAAATCTCACAAGATTGCCCAGCGCTTACGCGACATTAACGGCGAAAGCATTGTCCTTAAAATTAAAGGCAGGGCCGTGAGGGTCTGGAAGATACCCGCATTTGAGTCTGCGGATGTTTTGCTAGACACACCAGAATTTAACACGCAGGAGGCCCCGTTTTGAAGAATGAGCAACGTTCTCGGAACATTCATATTTACGCGCTATACCACGAGAACCATATGACAATGGCCGCAATAGGGCGCCGTGTGGGTCTTTCTCGTGAGCGGGTACGGCAGATACTTCGTCAGTACGAATCCATTTTTGGTGCGTATGAAAAAGTCGCGGGGGCAATTGAGCCCTCAAACGATGTATAGAATTTTTGGGCCTCCGGGTACTGGAAAAACAACAACGTTGTTAAACATGGTTGATGACGCGCTAGAAAAAGGCACTCAACCGCAACAGATAGCGTTCTTGGCGTTTACGAGGAAGGCCGCAACAGAAGCAAAAGAACGTGCCTCCAAGAGGTTTGGTCTTGATCCGAAGACCGATTTAGAGTCTTTCCGAACACTCCATAGTCTGGCGCTGACCATGACGTCAATTAGGCCCGAACAGATAATGCAGGACTCTCACTACCATGAGCTTTCAAAATCTATCGGCGTTACTTTGGGGGCTCCCAAGAACACTAACTATGACGAAGATTTGCCCACGATGGTTACGAGCAATGATCCCATACTAGGCTTAATTAACTTGGCGAGACTGCGGCGAGTACCGCTTCGGGAGCAGTACAACGAAAGCTCGATAGATCAGGAGTGGAACATTGTTGATTATGTTGCGCGATGTTTAGCCAAATATAAAGAAGGCATGGAGCTTTACGACTTTACCGACATGCTTGAACAATTTGTCGTGGAGGGTGACCTCTGTTGCCCGAGCTTTGACTTAGTCTTTCTGGACGAAGCGCAGGACCTTAGTCCGCTGCAATGGGAGATAGCTCATCTGCTGGATGGAAAAGCCAAGAGAATGTATTGCGCGGGGGATGATGACCAAGCTATTTACAAATGGGCTGGCGCCGACGTTGACCATTTTATTAACTTGCCGGGAGGCTCGGAGACGTTAACGCAATCATATCGAATACCCCGGTCTGTGCATCGAGTAGCGGAAGGCGTGGCCAACCGCATACATCGACGGTTCCCTAAAGTCTATGAGCCTAAGACAGAAGCAGGGTTGGTGACCCGCGTAGACACCATCGATTATCTGGACTTATCAGAAGGCAGTTGGTTGATTCTTGCTCAAGCGGGTTATCAGCTACAGCCTGTTGCCCAAGACTTAAAGTCAGGGGGATACCTGTTTAACTACAGGGGCCACCGATCTATTAGCGAAAAGATTAGTGACGCCGTAAACGGGTGGGAGCAACTGCGTAAAGGTCGTGAAGTATCCGGGGCTGTTGCAAAGAAGATTTACAGCCTCATGTCGTCTAAGACTCGCGTGACACGGGGGTTTAAACGTTTAACGGGTGTAGACGATCAAGATTTTGTTACCTTTGACTACTTAACCGCGTCGCAGGGCCTGTTAGCAACTAAAGACATGATCTGGTCTGACGCAATGGACAGGCTACCCGACACTGACAGGGCCTACATTACGGCATTGTTACGGCGTGGAGAGAAGTTCAACGGTGAGCCACGAATCACGGCCAGCACAATTCATGCTGCAAAAGGAGGAGAGGCTGACAATGTAGTGTTGTACACGGACCTTAGTCCTGCGGCAGACGCAGAAATGCGCCGTAACCCGGATGACATCCACCGTGTGTTCTACGTTGCGATCACTCGAACAAAAAAGAACCTGTATATAATTGAGCCTGAAAACATAACGTGCAGTTACGATATTTGATTCTTGCAATACAAAACGAGTACGAGATAATGTCAAGTTCTGCAATTAATCTAGGAGTATACGTTAAATGGTAGTGCGAAAAGACCCACGCTTAGAAAGAGCAGGAGTAACAGGGTTTAACCAGCCAAAAAGAACCCCTGACCACCCTACAAAGTCACATGTTGTAGTAGCAAGAGACGGCGACACCACAAAAATGATTCGGTTTGGACAACAGGGTGTAAGAACAAACCAGACTGTAGGGCAGCGCGAGGCGTTTAAGTCACGCCATGCAAAAAACATTGCAAAAGGTAAATTGTCGGCGGCTTACTGGTCCAATAAAACAAAATGGAGCCCCTCTAAAACTCAATCTTCTTCTACCAAGTGGAAAAAGGGCTGATATGAACTGTTGGCACTGTAAAACCCCGTTAATTTGGGGAGGCGATCACGATCTAGAGGAGGAAGGGTTTGATTACTTTATGGTAACCAATCTGTCATGCCCTAGTTGCGAGGCATACGTCGAAGTATATGCACGAAACACAAAGGAGAAAGAAGTAGATGACAGTTGATACAGAAAAACTTTATGAAGAAATCAGTGCTGACGAAGGTAAGGTCTTGCATTGTTATTTGTGTAGCGAACTACACAATACTGTGGGTATTGGGCACAAAGTGCTAGAAAGCGACGAGGAAAGCGGGTTATCTATCTACGGCGCTTACGACGAGGTGTCAGAAGAGCAAGCCATTAGTGAAGAACGGTGCTACGAGCTTTTTGAGCAAGACGTGCAGGTAGCGGTCAAGGGCTGCGAGTCTTTGTACCCGAACTGGGCGCAGTTACCTCAAGAAATGAGGCACGTCCTAGTTAACATGGCGTTTCAGCTAGGAAAAACGGGCCTTTTACGATTTAAAAACATGAATGCTGCTGTTCAAGATTATCAGTACGCAAGGGTTGCCGAAGAAATGCTCGATTCCCGATGGGCTCGGGACCAGACACCCGAACGTGCGCTTCGTTTATCTGAAAGGGTTATAGCTTTAATAAAAATAGAAGCATGAGCTTACAAATGGCTATGTTTGCACCGAAAAGCGAATGGGTTCCCCCGCTGGAACTGCCTGACCTAAGTGGCGCCAAGAAAATAGCAATCGATGTTGAAACACGGGACCCGGACCTTAAAAAGAGTGGACCCGGTTGGCCCACTGGAAATGGTGAGGTTGTGGGTTATGCCGTAGCAGTCGAGGGCTGGCGAGGTTACATACCTATACGGCACTTAGGCGGCGGTAATCTCGACGAAAAGATTGTTAATCGTTGGATGAAGAAAGTCTGCGAAAGCCCTGCCGACAAGATAATGCACAACGCGCAATATGATTGGGGATGGCTAAAGCGTATGGGGTTTGACGTTAAAGGCAGGGTCATTGATACCATGCTGGTAGCGTCGTTACTGGACGAAAACAGATTTAGCTACAGCCTAAACGCGCTGTGCTACGACTTACTAAACAAAACCAAGTCAGAGAAACTGTTAGTAGAGGCCGCACGCGACTTTGGCGTTGACCCCAAGGCCGAGCTTTGGAAGATGCCCGCATCGTTTGTTGGACCTTATGGCGAGGCAGACGCGTCACTGACCTTGGAGCTTTGGAACTGCTTATCTTTAAAGCTGGCCACGGAAGACCTTTGGCAGATTGCGAACCTAGAGTTAGACCTTCTGCCGTGCTTAGTTGACATGACGTGGCGAGGGGTCCGCATAGATACTGAACGGGTGGAACGGACTCGGGATGCACTGTTAAAACGGGAGAAAGAACTACATAAGCAGATTAAAAAAGAGGCGGGGTCAGGTGTAGAAATCTGGGCCGCACAATCACTGGCAAGAGCGTTCGATAAGCTTGGGATTGAATACCCTAAAACAGAAAAAGGGTCGCCGTCTTTTACAAAGTCTTTCCTGCAAGAACACCCGCATAAGTTTCCTCAATTAGTCGTCAAGGCACGTAACCTCAACAAAACTAATGGCACCTTTATTAGTACCATTATGAAACATTGTCGGGAAGATGGGCGCATTCACTCGCACATTAACCAGATAAGGTCGGACGACGGTGGAACAGTGTCCGGGCGTATCAGTATGTCGAACCCTAATCTTCAGCAAGTGCCTGCACGGGACCCGGAACTCGGGCCAATGATCAGGAGCCTTTTCTTACCGGAGGAAGGCGAGCAGTGGGCGGCTATTGACTTCAGTCAACAGGAACCACGTATCTTGGTGCATTACGCGCACGTCTATGGCCAAACTAGGGGCGTGGCGCTGGATAAGGCCGAAGAGTTTGTTAAAGCTTATCAGAATGATCCCGACATGGACTTTCATACGATGGTCGCGGAAATGGCCAAGGTGCAGCGCAAGCAGGCTAAGACGATTAACTTAGCAATGATGTACGGCATGGGCGTCGGTAAGCTGTCCGAACAGCTAGACATCTCGATGGAAGAGGCCAAAGGACTGGTAAAGCAATACCATGACCGTGTGCCGTTTGTTAAAGGTCTGCTAACCGGCGTGATGAACAGGCTCAACGAGAAATCCAGTGGCGGCAGTGTCCGAAGCATACTGGGGCGAAAGTGCCGATTCAATTTGTGGGAACCGGACTCGTTTGCAATGAACAAGGCGTTACCCTACGAGCAAGCAGTACAAGAGTACGGTGCAACCACAAGACTCAAGCGGGCTTACACTTACAAGGCGCTTAACCGTTTGATTCAAGCATCTGCCGCCGACATGACTAAAAAAGCAATGGTCGATATCTATCAAGCAGGGCACATTCCCCTAGTCCAGATTCACGACGAAATAGCCATGTCGGTGTCGTCCACGGCACAGGCGCATGAGATTGCCGCTATCATGGAAGCCGCTATACCACTGGAGGTTCCAAGCAAATGCGACGTGGAAATCGGGCCTAGTTGGGGCGAGGCGGTTTAGTTGATTTTAGCTAAGTAGTCTTGCAAAATTATTTCTCGGTAGTGGTTGAAAAGCCGTCTCCGGGTACGCCTTTGGACCCCTCTTAGGTTTGCTCGGAGAGCTACCGAACCAAAAACCGTAGTTTTTATCGACAACCCTTATAAAATCCCATATACTCTCATTCTTTTGAACAAGTCAGGACGTATCAATGGATACCGAAAAGTGGAAAAGTGTTCTTGTACCACGAGAAGTCTACGAAGAGCTTAAAAGCCAAGCAAAACTGGAAGGCCGAACTATTAGCGGACAGCTACGCTTGATGTTTAGCGAGTACCAAACCCTACGTGAGAAGCGGTTTCAGAAGAACGAGCCCGTAACGTTCGACAACATATGAGTGCTGTATTCTCTTTTGAAAGGCCCTTGAGCAACGAAGAGCGAAAAATTCTGTGGGAGAAACGTTTAAAAAACAACCGGGCTAATACCCCGTTAACTCTGGTTAAGGGTTGACATTATCTTATAGTGTCGCATATTATAGGTTCTTTTACGGAGAAACCTATGAGCATTTTAGAAGACGTTATTATATTGAAAGATTTGGCTTCGGAGTTACGCCAAAGCATGATAAACCAGCGCAGAGAAGACGGGCTACCTCTTAACAGCAGTACCCAAGTATGGTTAAACGCTAGGTTACGTGCCAAAGAACATCTCAACTTACCTTTTCAAATCCCTTCCTCAAAAGAAATTGCAGCGCTGTGTGTGGGCGACTATGTGAAAATAGCCTACGAAGCTTATGGTGAAAACCATAAAGTTCGTGGAGAACGTTTTTGGGTAGAGCTATCCCACAACGGTTCTCCAGAAGCGTTTCGTATAAAGAATGGTTCAGTGCTATTTTTCGGTACTGTAGCTAACGATCTGGTAGTTGTTAATGAGCTTCTTATGGAACACGAAGACTTCGAGTTAATGTACGGCGACATGGTGTCGCTTACCTCCGATAACATTTTAGAAATTGTCTCAATGAAAGATCGGCACGAAACGTGATAATTCTCTACTTGTTTACTGCGGTTGGGGTGTTCGTTTGGGACGAGTACCCCACTTATGCGGAGTGTATGGAGGTAAAAGTAGAGTTAGTTGAATGGTTTAGTGGGGACAATGACCAAGACCTGTACTCCATTGACTGCATAAAGTTAGGTAGTATTAAATGAGCAAAAGAAAAAAGTGTGGAAAGTGCGGGACAACTATTCAAGACGATTTTTCGACATCCCAGTTTAGTCGGTGTAAAGAATGTCGAAAAGAACCAAAAAAAGTAACTCGCGATTTATCGACAAACACGTTGTTAAGCGCAAAATGGACGTAAGTTAAATGAATAATAGTTTAACCTCAGACGGAACAACCGCTTCTTATTACCAGTTACCCGGCGACGCGGAAGAGATACAAGACCTCATCTCACATAAGAACATGAACGCTCAACTTGGAGAAATTTTCCGAACAGCGTATCGGTACGGCACCGCTTCGCACAGTGATCAGTTACGAGACGCTAACAAAATTAAATTTTACATTGATGCCGAAATAAAAAGATTGTCTAAAGAAAGAAATTTATAGTTTCCTAGTGGCAACTCCGCCGGGCGGGCGACGCGTCCGGAACCAAAGTCTTAACCGTGGAGCCGCTGATTTTGCAAAGGCCACACCAAGACTAACCGTCGCAACCTTCCTCTTGTTCCACGTGAAACATCTAAAAGTCAACTGTTAATTTAGTATGGAACGCCTTCTAAGGCAAACTTCCATTATATCTCCATTGTTCCTCCATTATGTCACTTGACTTTATCGCATACCTTAGCTATAATGATAATTCATCATTTAGCTGATGAATTATACGGCTCCGGGCAGACCCCGGAGAGTGTTTCACATGAAACATGTTCATTAACAAATCGGAGTAGGAAATGAAAAAGAAAGAAAGTATGTTTTATAGCTACAGAATTTTTAAGGAGCAAGCGTAATGAGACTGACTGAAAAAAGATTAGACAAGTCTTTAGTCGCTCTGAGAAAAAGCGAGCTTAAACTGGATGTAGCTGAAGAAAAAATGAACGAGCTACAAGATTTGCTTAAAGAGGCAAAAGACAAAGTCGTAAAAGCAAAAAACTGCAAAAAACAACGGTACGAGGAATGGCAAGTCGCCCGTATATCTTGTGAGAAAGCGAGGGTAAACCGATATCGTAAACCAGCTAATTCGCTTGCTAAAAAATACGACATAAGAATAGACGTTGATGATTATTGTATAGATGCCGGAGAGGTCAGTCACTGGGTTTCGCCACCTGATTGGCTATCGGGCGATGACCCTTTAGGGGATGGGCATTACTCGCACGATTGGTCGGATACATTATGGCTCGTTGAGTTCTACGCAAAACATTCGCCAACCCATCCCGACTATGCCGATCGAGAATTTTTAGAAAACTCACCTCATTGTTAAATTAAAGGGGCTTCAGCCCCACTTATAACCAAAAGGAAGTTGTAATGATTAAAAAAAGCGTAATGAAAATAAAGATTAACGAAACTCCCGGCGACTGCATTGTGCGGTTTATCAACGAAGGTCATAACGACGAAGCCGTCTACAAGTTTTTATTGAACACCTGCTCACGGTCTTTTAAGAACCAGCAGGACAGGCAAGACCTTGCAGACCAGATAGCTCAAGTTCGACAGATCGACGTGTTTGCCGAGAGCACTCTGAAAATTGCCTAAACTCACGGGGCTTCGGCCCCACCACTTTATGGGTCAGTCGGCTCCCAGCAAAAGCCGACAAATTAGAGGTAAAACCTAATGCCATTATTAGAAACAGAAATAGAAACCGCAATAAACCTGTTAGCACAAACAGTTTCCTACGACGGGGACGTCGAGTCAGGGGACGCTTTGCGATTTACGCAAGCGGCGCTGAACCTAGCCCACGTCCTGTCAATCCTTAATAACCTGAAAAAATAAATGGGAGGGGCTTCGGCCCCACAACCACGGAGCACGGAAATGAGTACAAAAAGTATAGAACACAAACAGATGCTGGTAGCGAAATGCTACGAGTTAGCGCTAATGGAACTCCCCCACATAATGAGAGAGTCCGAAATATATAACAACGCCGAAGACCTCACGGTCGATGACCACGCTATGCGATATCTAGATAAGATTACGTCAGTCGCCCGAGGAGAGGTGGAGTTTGCAGGGGCCTTCCACCACGTAACACGGCAGAAGGTTGCAGACAGTCTCGACAAACTCACTTCAAAACCGAAAGGAGAAAGGACGTGAAAATTTATTCCAAAAGAATTCTGTCTGACGGTCACCCTTACTGCGTATACGATAGCAGTCGAAAAGTAGTTATCAATAAGTGTCGAAAACTTGTTGCTGAACAAGACTACTATTATGAAGCAGGCGTGGAACCAGAAGTCGAAGTGACTGAAATACCTATTTCAAAAGATGGGATACTCACTGCTATGTATGTGGGTGCAAGTTTAGCTGGAGACTCTGACACGTTAATTCCAATTTCAGAGACAGAACGTAAAGCGGCATGGACATCCGCCGTTCGGAGGGAAGAATGAAAATTTATTACGCGCAAATAACCAGTAAAGACGGCGCAGTTCACCATGTAGTTGACGCTATAAAGAATAAGGTTGCGAAAGCTTGTACGGAACTTGTCGAAAGTGGTGATTACCACTCCTATCACGGCGATAAAAGTATCGAAGAAAAATACTTTCGTTCGGTCTACGCGGGCGTCCTCGACGCAATTCAAATAGGTTCAGAGTTCGGCGGCAACGGTGGAGCCGTCTTGTGGGGTGCGACAGGTACAAAGGACCCTGCAAAAATAAGAAAGGAGAACGAAGCCTTGCTGAAGGCTCATAAAGCCAAAGTCGTGCAACTGGAGTCTTTGTTGGCGCAGTGTAAAGGTTAACCACGGGTTACGGGTCAGGGAACAGGGCTACTTCAGTTATACGAGTCTGAAAAATAAATAAATATTTTCTATTAAACTACCCGTAACCAGTGTAACCATGTAACTTTCAGTGTTTTATGTACTAGATACAATAACTTAGTAGAAACATAAACTATAAAATCACTGTGTAACCGGTCCAAAGTTTATGTAACTATAGTGGAAGAATCAAAATTGCGTTAAGCGGGTCTGAAATCTTTTTCGTTTTGAAAATAATTTAGAAGTCCTATAACAGGTATGCTATGTTTCACGTCATCTATCGCTAAATAACTGATCTATTATGGTAACCCGCAAAACCCCCGGTAAATCTGTACCAGTCCCCACTCTTGTCAAAAAGAAAAGAGGTCGAGGCAGGCCCCTACTTACTGCTACTAGTCCACTTACTCGGAAACAAGAACTGTTCGTTATGGAACTTGTTAGTAAGGACGGACAGGCGACTATGCGAGAATGTGCGACTGAGGCAGGTTATGCCGCTGGTTCCGCCCACACTAGAGCCTACGAGCTAACCAACCCGCATCTGTACCCTAATGTTTGTGCAAAAATACAGCAGTACCGCCAAGAGTTAGATGAAAAGTATGGGATAAACTATAAGCGCCATCTAAAAGACTTACAGGTAATTAGAAACGAAGCGCTACAAAACGGCGCTTACTCCGCAGCCGTTCAGGCTGAAAAGGCGCGTGGACAAACAGGCGGGCTCTACATTAGCAAGTCAGAAGTTAGGACAGGGAGCATAGACTCGATGTCTAAAGAAGATGTTTTAAGAGCCCTCGAAGAAATAAGGAACCCTTATGCCACGATCACAACGGATATCACTCCTGTCGGGACTGACGGACAAGACAATTCCTCGAACCGCTCAAAAGCGAGAAGCAGGCTTTTGGAAGTTGTTCCGAACGGCGATAGCGAAGAAGTCGAAGACGCGGAAACTGAACTGGACCCGGATTGAAACGTGGGCAATGCCGGGAGTTCCCGATGTTCTTTTGCAGGATGATCTAGGTAACTTTCACTTCATAGAACTAAAGCATACGGGCTCGAACGCGGTTGACCTACGCCCTCATCAAGTTAGCTGGCTGTCGAAGTACTCCCACGGTAGTGTCTGGATTTTAATACGTCAACAACGTACTAATATGGATACTCCGAAGTTGTTTCTTTTTAAGGGCGAAGACGCGGTAAAGTTAAAAATGGAAGGGCTAAGTAAAGTAACCCCAACGTTTCAGTGTGACTCACCTTTTGATTGGGATAGTGTTTTAGATTTGATTTGTCCTAGATAGTCGCATATACTCCCATCCCCTTTTAAATGGAAATTAGATACATGTTTTTTATTATTGAATGGATAGCCCGACTTCTTTATGGTGACGACGCAATCGATGACGCCAGCCGCCAGAACCGCCCTTCTAGCAACCGAAAGAGACGTAAAAAATGAGCGCCCTACGTGACCAAGTTCTAATGTGGGAAGGTGAACTACCACCCGACGAAACTTGCGCTTCAGGCTATCCTTGCCAGTTTGATTCGGATGGTTTTTGCGAATGGTGCGATGACCGTTGTGGTGACAGGGACAGTAGCGAATAACTTATAGTTAATTAAATCCGGGCGCCCATGTGGCGCCTTTTTTTGCTTGCACATAAGTATAAACTCCCATAAACTCCCATACCTTAATCAATCGGAGTGTGAGAAATGAAACTATTAGATACAGGAAATGGAAACTTTAAACTTAAAAAAACAGCAAGTAGTTTTGAGAGTATAAGAGTAGCGGGACTTTCTTTAATGCCCGATGAAATCATATGCCCGTGGTGCGTGAAGGCTGGTTGTAAAGAGTTGTGTCTTCAGGAAAGTGGCAAGGGAGTCATGAGCAATGTGGCCGAGGGGCGGCAGCGAAAAACCGATTTCTGGCACGCTGATAAGCAAGCTTTTTTAAATCAACTGGAACGTGAACTATTTAACTTTGAAAAGTTATGCGCACGTAACAATGTTACGCCGTGGGTTAGGCTAAACGTTTTGTCTGATATCCCATATGAAAAGCACGGAATACCACAGTCTTTTCCAAACCTGAATATGTACGACTACACAAAAAATGCCGTTCGCTTAACGTCAAAAAAATTACCGAGTAATTACGGTCTAATGTTTTCTTACAGTGGCAAACCGGAGTACCAATCTCAGGTAGAAAGGGCGCTAAAAACCGACGTGCCTATTAGTGTAGTG
>Ga0114915_1000607_pt1 | contig 16197 bp, 4 predicted proteins | sample MalvirAntarct_55_FD_87288 | JGI IMG/M metagenome (GOLD analysis project Ga0114915, IMG submission 87288) | Marine viral communities from the Global Malaspina Expedition - Malaspina viral metaG Antarct_55 | ecosystem: Environmental > Aquatic > Marine > Oceanic | place: South Georgia Island...
CTGAATTGACAGCAACAATAGAACTACTTAAAGACTGCCCGTAACCAGTATCAGTAAATCCGGATCCTAGAACAGTTTCTATTCTACTTTGTAATCCATTAAACGTTGCAGCTGTAATAACTTGCTGGGCGGCTACATCAACCATAATACAATCCTATATCTATTTGTGTTTATACTTTTAATACACATTCAACCAGCTTCTCACCGTGTTCAGTATTTGACTCTAGTGCAATACCTACGCATTGCTTACCCAATGATTCAGTTGATTGGCATACTCCGTGTTCGCCTACAAAAACTTGACTACCTTTTTGTACTGGTCCAATAACACGAATAGGCACTCGGCCTTTTAGTCCAATTATTTGACCTTCACTTTCGGCGTTCATTAAATATGCTGGGGAATCTGACACTACACCAATACTTATATCGTTGCCTGATGCTGGTCCTGCTTCGTGATCTGGGTGTAAACAAATAGACATTGCTGTACCTACAGGATGTTCTTCATCTGTTGTATATTTTTCTGCTAAGTCAGCATATTGTGCTTGTGTTGAAATACCAACAAAGTAATTTGCTTTAACTGACCCTGCTGGAATTGTTTGTGTATTAATTACTTCTGATGCAGCTGTTCTTGCAACTATTGTTCCTGTTGCTGTTGACTCTGATCCTACTCTAGTAGTTCCGCTGACTACTATACCAGTTGCCTTTTCTGCTGTTCCTGTAAAGTTAGTAGCATAAACATTACTAAACATATGATCTGTTGTGCCTAAAGTTACTGTTTCAGTAGAAGTATTATCTGCAGCTAATCCCGGAATAACTGAGTTTGAATAAACTTTTAAAGGATTCTTTATTACGCCTAGTGCATTTTTTGCTCTAAGACTTATAAGTGTTCCTACTTCGTTAGCAATAACTGCTTCATTGCCATTTTCAATCTTAATTCTAAGATCGTTTGAATCACCAATAGCCATGCCAAGATCTGAAAATTCTGCTAGTTGGGTAAAGTTTGCAGCTCCAGTTTGAATAAAGTTTGATGCATCAACACCGCCTAATTTTAATGCGTTAGATGATGTTCCCCAATATATAAAGTCAGTTGACGTAACACCACCAGTTGAATTAACTGTATTCTTTAACGTCATACCTTTTTTAACAATATCAAACCCAGCAATAGCGTTAGTTACATCACTTGAATCAATTGTAAATGTTAGGTTAGACACAATCATTGTTACTTCGTCATTAATGACTGCTTTAATAATTGCCCTAGAATTACCAGCATTGTCGTTAACTGTAGAAGCTTGCCACTGTGTTACTAGTGATCCTGCAGATTGCGGTCCTACTAATACAAATGTTGTTCCGTTAAATGCATGTAACTGCTCGTTGGTAGTATCCCACCAAAAGTCACCTTCTGTTAATCCTGCAGGTTGAGTTGTGCTTACTTCTGCTCCGCCTGTAGTACGGAATTTAGTTCCATCATAAAATTTTAACTTTCTTGTCGAACTATCAAACCAAATTTGCCCTGAAATTGCTTTTGGAGGAGCATTTGCGCCTGAAAAGTTTTCTAATAAGAATACAAAATTTTCATTTTGTATTTCTCCGTATCCAGCATAATTTTTACCAACTAATTTTAAATCAGTTGTTTGGTCAATGGTACCGTCTGCGACAACTGTAAGCTGAGTGTTATTATATTTGTCAATCGTGTATGCCATTTTTCTTTAACCCCTAATATTTAAAGTATTTATCAACATTATGGATAACTACTCGTACTTGCATGAGACCAAGCAGAACCATTACTAGTAAAAATCATAGTATATCTTGTTGGTGTAATTGTTGCAGATCCTGACACACCAGCAGCTGCTACTGCAAGGTCTGACATTACTGACTGTGTTGATGATACGTTGTCTTTATCAACTGCTACGTATGATTTATTTAATGCTCCTGCTAGTAATGCTTGACTAATTACAATACTTGCGCCTGCATAGTTAGTACAATGTACCCTAGCTTGTGCTCCGTTCTTTGTAGATGCAGGATATAATGTGTTTAACACTGCAATAACATCATTTACTGGGCCGTTACTTACGCCGCCTGCATTAGGATTTGAAAATCCTGTAATATCTAAGTTAAGTCCAACATTATTTAAATCAATTTGTGTATCTACATAATTTTTTGTAGCAACTCCTTGAGCAGCTGTTGGATCAGTTACGCCAGTAATCTTCTGTGTGTTAACTGCTATGTCGCCAGCAGTAGTTATATTCATGCCGCCGCCGGAAACAGTAATAGTAGAACCATTAAAGTTAAGATTATCAATATCAAGACTTCCTAACGTACCAATGTTAACTAATCCTGTTGCTGTTGTAACCGTTGCTGCTAATTCTGTTTTGCTTAGTACTACAGTGCCATCAATTTTATAAGCAGGGTCAGCATTAATACTATTTGTTATTAAATTAAGATCTTGATTAAATGTCCAACTATCGGTTGCGTTTACCCACTGTATTTCTTTATCACCGTCTGATGATTTTAAAAGTATGCCGCCTCCGTCAATTACTGCATCAACTCCGACTGTGCTATCGTCTTGTATACCTAGTTCTATATTCTTGTCTTCAACACGCAATGTCGAAGTGTTTAAATATGTTGTGTCGCCGCCTACTAATAAGTTTCCGCCAATTGTTAAATTGCTTGAAAACCTTCCAGCGCCAACTACATCTAATTCAACTGTCGGAGCGTCATTAAATACTCCAACTCTTCTATTAGTAGCGTCAACAAATAGTCCTGAAATATAAGCGTTACCTTGTCTTACTTTAAAGTTAATGTCTGTATTGGCCTGCTGAGCTTCTAGTTCTATTTGATTAGTACCAGGATTAACTTTCAAAACGCCGTATTCAGTATCTGCAATACCAATAGACAACCCTGCTTGGTTTTTAATTGATATTTTACCAGTTGTTTGAGTGTCTCCTACTGAACTTAAAAAACTAGTTGTAGTAAATTTTGTGCCGGCTGCATTAATTAGTGATGTAGCTGCGTCTGCTGTACCCCAATATTTAAAGTCTAGCGTACTAACAGGATTAAATCCTTTTTTGTATAATTGTCTTTTTGGTGTTTGTGTATCAGCCGCATCTTGTGGGTAACCAGGTATGCCTGTAGCAAGTTCAACGTAATACTGACTATCTGCAAATACGCCAACCAGCGTTCCTGCTATAAATAATTTTAATGCCGTTTTTGTAATATTAACAGAATCAACAACCGATTGTGTTTCAAATCCTGTTTTTTGTTGTCCTGCTTGATATTCCGGGCCTACTAATACTAAATCTGTTCCGTCATAAAAGTGTAATTGGTTATTTAAACTGTCTATCCAAAGATCACCGGATACCATTGTTGGCTGTGTTGTTGAAACAATTGGACCGCCTGCTGATTTGAAAGAAGTTCCGTTGTATACCTGTAATCGTTGCCCCGAAGTATCAAACCATAATTGACCTACTATTGGGGTGCCTGGAGCAGTAGTTCCGGAAAAGTTTTCTAATAATTTTATAAAATTTTCATTAATAAATTCACCAAAGCCTGCATAATTTCTACCCACTAATGTTAAGTTAGTTGATGTTGTATTAATCTGTCCGTCTACTAAGTCAACTAATAAGTCGCCGTTTGTTTTATTAATTCTGTAACTCATTATGAACTTTTCCCTGTGTAAATGATATAATTAATAATCAAATGCGGATTCATTAAATTTAACGGTTGTCCAACAGCAGAATCAGATTCAACACCGCCACTGTTTGGCAAATATTGTCCTCCATTAGTAGCTGTTGGGCCATCACCTCTAAATGCACCAGTATCTGAGGTTGCAGCACTTAAATCATTAATAGCATAAAACTGTGTAAGAGCATCGCCCTTCATATCGTGTTTGTGATCTGGTAAATTAGTAACAGCAATGTTTATATTTTCTTGTCCATCTTGTGAACCCATAACATCTGCTGATTCGTCTGTTATAATATTGGCGCTAGTTCCGCCCATGTTATCTTTACCAACTGCTGACCTTCCTCGTAAGTCAGGAACTTTAAAAAATCCCGTTGTTACTGAAGCTGCTGCTCCAAAATTATATCCAATTGCTGCGTAAAGTAATGCATAATCAGAAATTCTAACTTCTGAACCATCACAAAATAACCAGTTTTCTGGCGAAGCTAGGCCACCGTATGCCATCATTACACCAGCTGGGTTAGTTGGAACTGCTGCAAATAAACTTGACCTTGATATCTTTGCAAGTCCAGTAGCACCAGTAACACGGTTTAATAAAAATTCGTCATCTGCTTGCGAAGATGTTAATTCTGTTTTTCCGCCAATGATTGTATTACTAATAGTAGCATCAAATGTTTTTGTTGAGCTTCCAGTTTGTCCATCAAACGTAAATGCTGTTGCTGTTACATCTCCCGTTAATTGGAAAGTAGTTGCAGAAGTTAACTTATCTGCAGAGCCTGCTCTACCTGATACAGTACCACTTACGTTTCCGACTAAGTTTCCAGTAAATGCAGTAGAATAAATATTCTTCCATTTAATTGCATCTGTGCCTAAACTATGTGTATTGTGTATAGCAGGCATTAAATCTCTTAATGTACTAGTCCCAGCTACGTTTAATGTTCCGCCTGTATAAATATTTTTAGCAACTCCTAATCCACCTTTAGCTACTATACTACCTGTGCTAATGGTTTCACTTTCAGTTGTTGAATTTATAACTGCTGTTCCGCTAGTTTTAAAGTTTCCTGTTACATCTAATGCTTCGTCTGGAGCAGTATTATTAACTCCTAATCTTAAATTTGAATCGATACGTAAAACTGTAGATAAGACTCCGCTGTTCTTTACTTTAACGTCAATGCTAGATCCATCAATTTGATGTTGTATAACACCTGCAGAACCTTCAATACCAATATTTAATTCTGCATTTACTCCAAAGTTTATTCCTGAATTATTTTGAACATTAATTGGAAAGTTTGATGTACTTACTACGTCACTTCTTAAAAAGTTTGCTGCAGGAATATCTTTCCCTGCAATTACTAAACTTTCTGCTTTTTCAGAAGTTCCTCTATATTTTAAAAATCCTGCTCCGGCAATATTAACACTACTTAAATTAACACCAGGAGATATTGTTACGAACCCTGATATAGCAGTTTTTGGTGTAAATGCCGCTGTTGAAATAATAGCTGCCGGCTTTGATAATACATCGAGTCGTATACATGTGTATGTTACATTGTCAGTACCAATAATTGATGAAGGTGTTACGCCAGTTGACAAACCGTCACTAAACTCAGGTCCAATTAATACCCAACCCGATCCTGAAAATAAGTATAATTGCTGATTGTCAGTATCAACCCAAAGGTCGCCTAGTTGAGAAGCACCAACATCAGGTGCAGATACTGCTTTTTGAATTCCTGCTGCAGATACCCAATTTGTTCCATCATATACTTTTAGTGTTTCTGCGCCTGTGTTATTATCGTACCATAGTTGCCCTTCAACACCGTTGCTTGGTTCAGTACTAAATGCAAAATTTTCTAGTAAATGAAGAAAGTTAGTTGCAATAGCCGAGCCATATGCAGTAGTATTCCTTCCAGGAATTGATAACGATGTTTCTGTATTTAATGTAAGGTCCTCTACGACAATAGTACCCTTATTTGCAGAATCCGTATATGATATTGTGTAAGCCATCTAATTACGCCTCATTAAAACCAGTTAAACTTTGTACTCTAACTGTATAATCTATCTGTATAAGTCTATTAAGTGACTTTTGTACAGGATGGAAAATAACATGAGTAAGAAGTCGTCCAGTTCCGCTTGCAGAATAGGCTTTTAAACCTAATTCATCAAATACATATAAACTTGAGCCGTCTGTTGCTGTGTCGTATGCATCTTGGCCACTTGGTTCACTGTAATCTAATAAACATGTTACTAATACATCAGTATAATTTGTACCACTTACATGTCTTGTTTCTATTTTATTTCTAACAGGATCTAAATTATTTACACTTCTGTCATCAATAACCTTTGTATGTGTTTGGTTGTATAAACTAGCATTTGTACCAGTTGAGTTAGGTGTTAAATATGTAATAATACCTGTTGGGTCGACACTTGTTCCACCATTACCAAAACTCATTTCGTATATCCAGCCAGTTCCGCCGTTACCAATACTTTCGGCAAGGCTCAAACTCATATTTTCATAATGAATTGCATTACGTTTGTCAATGTACGTGTGATTAGATTCCGGGTCATGAATCTTAATATGCCCTTGTATTAGCACTCCGTTCATATCATTAAAATTGTCTGTCATATTTATTTTTCCTGTCTTTGTATTTATCGAGGTAAGTCAACACTTGCAGCTCTTAAGAATCTGCCAATATCCGAATCTGCCTTACTTAATGTAGTTCCCGGAGTTGTCCACCGTTTTCCTTGTTTTCTAACTATAATAATCTTCTGATTCTCTACAGGAGCATTTAATAGCGTTAGTGTATTACTTAATAACGAAAATTCTGCTAGTAAAGTTTCATCATTTTCTGGACTATCTTGTGCTACACTGTTAGTAAATTTATAAGAAGCTATAGCAGACTTTCTTAGACGCTTTCCTCCTACAAACACTTCAAATTCATTTACTCCGCCTGCACCCGGAGTAAAGTCTAATTCAAATGTAGTACTTGTACCATCTGCTGTAAATATTGTACTCAATGTTTCGTCTTTATACGGCATTGAAGAGTTAATGCTTTGGTCGTATACTTCTGTTCCTTGAGTATGCACACCTAAGACGCCAGTGCCTAATGTTCCTCTTTGTAATTGCTTTAATAAGTTACCGTCTTTAATTCTATATTCTATTCTTTCTCCGTTAATCCATATAATGCCTGGATACTCTGATGCTGTTGTAGGTGTTGTTATACCAGTGGCATTCATTAGCTCAATAGTCTTATCATGTGCTTTTAAATCTTTAGCAAGTTTATAATCTTTAGATCCGTCTATTCTTTTATAATGCGTTCTGTTAAGCATATCTTTAAACTGGCGCCATCCAAACTTAGCTATAACTGAAGGATTACCAAAGTGCAAAACTTCAATTCTATCATTTTCATTAAGCGCACTTACTAGTTTAACATACTTGCTATCTTCAGTAACACTATAATCAATATCTGCATCTAATAGTTTTCCGTTTAGTATAACCCAAACGTACTTTGAGTCAACTGCCGGAGATCTTAATTTAAATAATCCAGCTCTTAAGTTATTTAAAAAGTAGTATTCTGCAGAGCCTTTAGTAATTGGAGTTTTTTCAGTAACTGTGTATGATTCTCTTTCAAATCTTTGTGATTTACTATTACTAAATTGATACACTTTTACTTTTTCGCCATCAACTCTAGCTGGAAATAAGTCATTAAAAGAAACTATACTTGGAGTTGGAACAAATACTGTAGACGAATCACCTTGTTGTACATATGTACCAAATTGATATTCGCTTTCTGTAATAAGGTACACTAGTAAAGTGTCGCCTACATTACCTACAGTTTCAGTAAGTTTTATTGTACTTCCTATTTGTTGATCTAATGCAACATCACTATCAAAGTCTTCTGCTCCAACAAATGACCAACCTATTGTATAATCTAACTTAACTCCATTAAGATATACTTCAATTGCAGAATTTTGAACTGTTGCTAAAGGAACTTGCCATAGATCCAATTTGTATTCTCTAGCAGCTGATACTGTAAACTGTTTATTATAACCAGAATGTAATATCCTATTGCCTACTTGTACAAGAGTATGAATACCTGCTGGGCCATATGAAAATGGTGCTTGACTTAATGTCATAAAATGTTGATCGCCGTCTTTAACAAAGCCGTTTGCACTACCTTCAACAAATTCGTCAACTATAACTTGACTAAATGAATCAATATCGTTTCCGTCTCCAATAAACAATGAGTACCTAATAACATCGCCTGCAGATAACGGAGATGCTAACACAAGTTCAACATTGTTAGGACGAGAACCTGTACTCTTAACAATTGTAATATCTAGCTTCTTGCCGTTGCTAGATGCTATTGCTTCAACATTGTCTGTCCACCTTACATTTGTTTCAAATTTATTAGAACTACCATCACTTACAAAGTTATCAATATCTAATATTTGTAACCCGGACGGCTCAACCATTGTTAAGTTAATTCTAGCATTATCAGCTGGTGCTGTTGTAAAGTCTACTGTTTTATTTGCATAGTTTACTGTATATCCTAAAGTCGAATCATCAGTAGTTGGTTCAAATATAGTTCCGTCGACTTTAACAAATATTGAACTAGCAGTAAATGGTGATTTACCAGAATCAAAAGTTTTTGTTGATCCATCACCTATGTGATTCCTGTTAACAATTATACTGCTTCCGCCTGTAGGTCTTTCGTATACTGTAATATCAACAGTATCTAGTACTTGGCCTGGAACAATCTCTTCTGGACCTTTGCTTGTAATTGGAGTAACAAATCCGTCACCGTCTATTGTAATATCTTCTGCTTTTAATCCTGTAGCAGAAGTATATGCAAGAGTACCGCCTGATAATGATGTATCATAACTTTCTGGATCATTAATAAAGCTACCATCACTTGTTACTTTTCTTACTACTATAATATCATCAGTCTGTGTCGGAACGCCTAAGCCTTGCAAATCAATAACAGTAGTTGTTCCGTCGCCAGTAATACTTTGCATTATAGCGTTAAGATTTTTAATTACAGTAGAATCAAATGCTAGTGTCCAATTTGGATCGTCTAATCTAATTCCATTTCTATATAAATTGTAAACAACTCCACTTGCTAGTGGCGCACTTAATGTAATTGAAATTGTCGAACCGTCTAACTTAAATACTTCATCTTCATAAGTTGTGTCATAAGAATCCCATGAGTCGGTGAACCAAGGTAATGCGTCCCATCCAGTACTGCCGCCAAACTCAAAACTCTTAACTTCAACGCCGCCGTAATCAATGCCGTCCATTACTTGGGACAAATCGTTACCAAATTGGCCAGCAACTGGATCATAAAATAAACTAATTCTATCTGCAGCAGTTAGCAGTTCTACTGGTTTCTTATACTTAATTAATATTACACTGTTTAACTTAGGAGGTTTAGTAAATGTAATTCTACCCGAATACCTGTCATACCCCTTAGTAACATCTAATATATTTTCATATGTATATTCACTTTGTAGTGAAAGTTCTCCAGCAACTGTCACTTCTAATGTATTTGTGTTTAAGTCCATTGGAAATATAAGATTATAAACATATGTACTTCCTGAACCAGTAAACGTTTCAGTTTGACTAAGGTTAGTTACAACAAAAGTTCCTGTTACTCTATCAAACTTTATAGTAGAATGCATACCTCTTACTAAGCCATTACCAAGAACTGCTATTAGTTTAGCAGGTGTTCCGTTACTTGATATAGAGCCGTTAATCTCAACAACTGGCGGATTTAAATAACCAGTGCCAGGGTGAGTAACTTCGACAGATTCTATCTTGCCTCCGGATCCTAATCTTGCTATAGCAGTTGCGCCTGATCCTGTTTCTGTTGAACTTAGATCTTGACCTACAAATTTAATAATAGGAGGTTGTGTATAACCACTTCCTGCATTGGCTATCTTAATTTCTTTAATTTGATAAGACATATTGTCAACCCAGTTTTTATTTGGGTATGTTGTTAAGTCTGCATTTGTTCCTACAATAACATTATCTATAACTTTTACAGATTGCGGAACAATTGCTTTTACTGTATCGTCCCATCTTGGCGGCAAATCAAAGTCAGTTACTAATACACCTGAGGTATTTAAGTATTCGTAGTCACTTATATATTCGCGTAGTTTAGACTTAAACGGTTTAACTTCTTTTAAGTATTCTTCATAACTAGGCAAGTTATCGTTCTGGAATGTTTTCTTCTTAGTCAAACTACCAACATTATGCTTTGCTTTTATAAAACTTGTTTTAAATGCCCAGTCAACTAATCCTTGTTCCGAGAACACATACCGTATACTTGATAAGAATAAATTATTATATTCAATTGCCAACTCATCAATTAACAAGTTATCTCGTATTGTTTCAAGAATTATTCTTGTTTCTTTAGTAGGCTGTGTATCATAAACATTTATATCAAAACTTGCTGTGTCATACCCTATAGAAGCAGATACATCATATAAACTTGGAAGGAGTTTAATTGTTCCATTTTGTCTACCAATTGTTTTATAATTTATTGTGTAATCAATAGATTCAGAATTGTCAATCTTTTCTAGTAATAACCATCCACCTGTTCCAATGTTTTCTATTTTAACTACATCACCAGTACTGTCATCTAATGACTCTAACTCATAGCTAGAACTAATTAAATGGTCAATAGTTGTAAATTCATTATATCCTATATCGTACCAATTAATGTAACTCCAGTAAGTTGAAGTATCATACATTTGGCTTGTCTTCCTTACCCACTCAGTATTTTTTATATTTCTATCGTATAGTGCCCATTTATTACTAAGTGTCGAATCGCTCTTAACAAGAACTGTAAATCTTCTAACTTCTAATGTAGTAAGAGTCGGAGAATACCCGCTTCCTTGATTATTAATAGTTACTCCAGTAACTGAACCTACATTGTTTAAAATAATAGTAAGCTCTGCAACTGTTTCATTTGTTCCTGTAAGCGTTATTGTAGGAACAACTTTATAGCCTCTACCTGGAGTAGTAATAGTAACTCTAACAATTTTTCCATCAACTATTACAGGAGTTAATACAGCTTGCGAAACTTTAGCTGCGCCTACAAACGCCAAATCTTGGAATGTATCTACTGCTAAGTCAAATATATTAGTTGCAACTAACGGCGGAAGATCTTTACTTTCTAATGATGTAATAATCTTATCATCAATTATTAAGTTTTTCTTTAATACAAGGTTAGTCCTGTCAATAACTTGTTTAAGTGCTTGAGTTCTATTAACAAACCAAGACTGCCTTGGACTATTTAAAATTCCATATTTTTCTTTAGGTGATAACGTACTATCAGGCACTTCTCTACCATAAGTATCAACACCAATTAAACTATCAAACCATTTTCTTTCAATATCAATATTTGGTCTGCTGCTTTCTAATCCAGCAGTAAATAATTGATATTGGTTGTGTATATTAATATCTTGGTTTTCAATAGTCCAATACTGTACACTAATTGCTACGTCTTTATCTTTAATTAAACTTCCGCAGTTGTGTATAACAAAGCTACCAGGAGTTAAGAAGTTAACAAACTTATATCCCATGCCTGCAGGATCGTCAATGTAACGAGCTACGTTAAAACTACTAATAGCTCTTCCTTCAATATTAGGTGCTGTTATTTTTCCTTTAACCCAATAATGATATCTTGTTGAAAACTTCTGTGCAATCGAATCAAACACCTTAACAATAGAATAAACAGTATCATCGTATTTGGTAGTTCCTGTTATATCTTCAGTAACCCCTTCTTCTGTTGCAGAAATTTCATTCCATTCTGACGGAAGTAAAGTACTTTCGACCCATTCATACACATCTATTGAATTGCCTGAAGGAAATTGTTTGTTCCAATTATTAGTACTAAAAATAGTATTGCCCTGGTATGGATTTAAAAACTTAGCTGTTGATAAATCCCACCATAATTTGCCAACTTGATCGGCTCCCCAAATATCAGATATTCCAACATTAACATCTGCATTACCAGTTGTGTAAATTGCCGGATCATAATATAATTTATAAGAAAGTTCTTGCTCTGCAATTCCTGCAATTTTACCTTGAATTGGATCTAAATAATCAAGATATTTGACTAATTTATTTTCCTTTGTATCGTATAGTTGTAATTTTTTAATTTTAGCAACGTCAACAGTATTCTTAGGAGAAGCATGTGTTTTCCATATACTAGTTCCGTCAACTTTTCTAAAGTTAATTACAGCGCCATTAGTACCCGAAGTTACTGTTTCGGTTGGTAATCCTACATATACGTGATTGTTATTTGCATATAAGTTTACACCAAAGTCTTTAACTGAGTTAAGTGCATTACTATTAGCAACTGCTAGTGTCGAATCTTCGTTAATATAAGTTAATGTTTGTCCGTATACAAGTGTACCTTTAATGTTTTCATAAAGATAAACTACGCCAGTGTCAACGTATCTTCTAGAAAATAATGTAAAGTTATTATCGTATGTTGTTTGCGGTACACTTAGTTCGCCAATGTCAAAAGTCGTATTACTCTTCGAGTCGGCATTCTTAGCACAGATTGCTAATGTAGTGTCGTCAAAGGATAACGAAGTTCCAAAGAATTCTACTGGTTCATTATTTCTACTATATAATGTTTGACTAAGATCAAAAAATCCTGTTGATGTATTTTGTTTTAATAAAAATACTCTACCTTGATCCATTGAAATTAGTGTTGGGTCTTCATCGGTACGTTGTACTTCAGCAGCAATTTCACTAATAGCTAACATAGTTCCATCTTTACTAATATCAATATCAGCTGCAAACGATTTTTCTAAAGCTGACCATGCATCAGTAGTAGATAACGTTTGATCAAACTGATCAGCTAGTATAGTTTGGTGTCTTTGATAGTTACCATTATAATTTCTATAAACTACAACACCCCTTCTATTAGGGTCATCAGTATATCTAACCTTTGCAACTAACACTTCGCCGTTGTTAGAAATTCTTATATTATCAAAGTTATATAGACCACCTTGATCAAGAGTAGTACTTTCATCAGCACTATCAAACATTGGTAATATTTCAGTATTATTTGGAACATAGCCTAAGTAGTCGACTGGAGTAGTTAGTTGTGTCCAATCAGATCCATTAAACACTCCAGCAGTTAAGTTAGTATTTGCTTTAAAAATTGATCCGTTAATATATACAATATCGTTAGTTGAATATGAAACTATATTAGAAAACTGTCCTTGGAATTTCTTATCTTTTCCTAATTCCCAAGTCCATACGTTGGCGTCGGAATCAGTACCATTTTTAATAAAATAAACTCTTCCTCGCATATATGTACTATCATTAACGTCATTGCCTGACACCTCAAATGCTCTTAGGTCGTTAAAAGATTGACCTGCACTTATAAATGCTCTGTATAAATCATTTGATTTTCTTAGTGCAACTTCAGAACCTAAGTAAAAGTCATTAGCTGCTTCTGGAACTATGTATGAACTAAAAAGAGTAAATCTACTAGAATTTAATTTAGTATAAACACTGTACATGCCTTGACGTGTTAAGGAACTTGCTGTTGCACCTTCAATAACAGGAATACTATAAACGTTAGTCCAGTCATTGTTTGACGGCGTAGGAACATTTGCAGAAAGAGCGACGCCATCAACTGTGTTCTCTTGATAAAACCAATACTCAAAATTTGTTGCAGTTTGGGTGCTTACAAGCGGAATAGCAGATCCAGCATCAACTAAAATTAATTTTCCAATACCTTCTGCATCTAACCCCAACGACTTAGCTTGAATTTCGCCCATAACACGATTAACTTGATAAATTGGACTTGCGTCAGAAGGTGTACCTATAAATTCTATTTCAGCATTATTAAAAAAGTTTGAACCATTTGAAAAATTTCCAGTTACGGTTGAAACAAATATTGTTGCGTTTAACGCATCTCTTTGATAAAACTCAACTTTAGCTGTAGCACCAGTTGTTACATCTCTAACAACATCTCCTACTCTAGGCTCAAATGGTTCTCCAAATAAGTTAAACTTAGTAAACTGAAACTTTATATAACCGTCCCACAATGCAGCTACTGTTAATGTTTTATTAACGCTGGCATACGATAATCCTAGTGTCGAAGGATTATTTGCAACGCTAGTACCGTATCTTGCTAATCCAGGAACATAAAATTTAAACGTACTTGATATTGCCAATGTATCAGTAAGGGCTTTTGGAGCCCGTACTACATAGTAGTTACTTAATATTGGAGTAATTACACCGGCCGCACCTGGTAACCCTTGGCTACTTAAAGAGTATATATAACTTGCTAATGTGTCTTCACTAGACACTGTTGCTGTTTCGTAGTCTCTTGAATTATAGTAATAATTTGTTGGCGTAGATCCGTCTGTTACTGTTTCTTGATAAACTAATCCTCTACCTTCATCTGAAGTTGTTGAAAATACTTGATAGCTTCCTGGAACTGGTATCATTAAATAGCCACCGTAGTAACTATTAACATTAAGTAGTTCAGCCGGAGCAGACGTTGTATATTCCCCTACAAAGTCTCCATTAGATAAAAACAAGCTATCAGTTGCACTAAACGATCCAGTTATGTTATTAATGTACAAGCCAACACTACCGTCGACTTCATATGAATATACAACAGTTCCTGTACCGGTTTGTGTTTCAATTTTTTGGCCAGCAGTAGGTTGGTTAGTAAATGCATTAATTTTAAGTACTAAATCTACTTTCATTTGAACTGAGTGTTCACCTGTAAAGAAAGATGAACTTAGTTTATCCATTCCGCTTCCAGCAAACGGCTCTAAATTAGTATATGTTGTTTGAATCTGATTAGCTATTGTTTTCTTGTTCCACTTTAACTTAATAACGTCAGCAATATCAATACCTGCATACATTAATTTAGGAACTCGAACTAATACATGATCAACAGTTATACCAGTAAATGGATACTTACCTGTAAATAAAATATCAATCTGTTCTGAAGCTTGAGTAGTATTACCAACTGCTTCAATCTGTTGTGCTACACTACCAAAACTATTAAACTGTATACTAGCAGACTCAGGAACAATTGATGTAGTAGACTTCCATAATAGATTATTATATGAAACAATATCATCTTTTACATATGCAGTAGTGGCCTCGTAAGTATTTTTATATTTTGTTTTTACTTTACTTGCTTCTGGAGATCCAACAATTAAATATGTTCCATCTTCAGACATACTAACACTAGTACCAAACTTTTGTAAACTAGGCTGTGTTAATAACGAGTGCTTTGCAGCATTAAATGCCGAAGCACCAATATGTGCTGATGTAACCTGATAATACTTATCAGCAAATTTTACTTGATCTCCAACACTATAAGACTGTCCGACATAAAAGCGTTTAAATGTTTCTACTGTTTGGTTAGGAGCTTCTAACGTTTGTGATAAAATAAAGTTTCCGCTATTAGTTGACCTTGTGTAAACATAAACCTTTCCGTCATCTTCGTTTGGAGAGCCTACAGCTATAATAGTATTACTTTTATTTGCAGACATTGCTTTAGCAAAGGTTTTATTATCGATACTCTTACCGCTACTAATATCTTGTAACTTTGTAAACGCTTCTGTGTTTTCGTAAACTCTCCAAGCAGTATCTTCAGCAGAGTCAACCCAAAACAATGATTTATTATTTGCTAATTTCTGTGCTATTATATTTAAGTTTTCTAAAGTATCTGTTCTTACAGAACTTAGTTTACTTAATCGTCCAGTACATTCAGCAATATCTTCTACTTTTTCATCAGTTATAAATGTAATTTTATTTAAACTTATTGTCTTAACTTTATAAAAAGAACCAATTGCTGCTGTAGTAGTTTGAGCTTGTGCAAAAGTACTATCTGCTGGGTCTGGATTAGTAGTTGAAATTAAGTCGTAAACTCCAAAGATATTTCCAACTTTAATATTCTGCGGTGTTGAAGTTAATACTATTGTAAATTCTGTGTCACCACCTATTACACGTTCAACATTAAAATTAGTATCATCATGTCTATATACATTCCAAGAAAGTTTATCGTTTCCTACCCATATAAGATCTCCTCTATTACAAGTTGAAAAGTTAATTTCTAGTACTGAATCTAATGTGTTAACAACAAATTTTACATCTTGTTGATCTACAAATCCACTGTCATTAATATAACCCTGCTCTGGTGCAATGTATTTTGTCGGAAACGGACTATGATCGTAATCCTTTGGTGTTAAGTAAGCCTCGTGTGGTAATATTCGATATACTAGATCAGTTTCGTTACCAGTAGTACTGTTTACTAATTCAATCGGCTGCGGTGATAATCTAAATTTAGATTCATCTAACTTATATTCAACTTCTGCAAAGCCGTCTGATGCTCCGTATTGACCTCTTTTAATTGCCCACTCTTCATAAAATTCTAAACTGTCTTTATCAGAACTTCCTAATACATCAAATAGTTTAGTCAGTGCATTTTTTGATCCTTTGTCTTGTATAAAGCCTTGATAAAATTTATA
>Ga0114915_1000610_pt1 | contig 16138 bp, 26 predicted proteins | sample MalvirAntarct_55_FD_87288 | JGI IMG/M metagenome (GOLD analysis project Ga0114915, IMG submission 87288) | Marine viral communities from the Global Malaspina Expedition - Malaspina viral metaG Antarct_55 | ecosystem: Environmental > Aquatic > Marine > Oceanic | place: South Georgia Island...
ACCAGTTGAAGCATTTAGCCCAGTGGTAAGTCTTCCAGAAATTGAAAACTGGATACAAACTTGGACATTTAGTGAAACAATTCATTCACGTTCATATACACATATTATACAAAATGTATATGCGAATCCGTCTATTATCTTTGACGAAATGATGGAAATATCAGAGATTGTCGATTGCGCCGGAGATATATCAAAATACTATGATGATCTTATTGAGTCCAGTTCGTGGTATAATCTTTTAGGTGAAGGCACACATACAATCAATGCTGGCAAACCAAACGAACGTAATATTACAGTTGACTTGTACGAATTAAAGAAGAAACTTTGGTTAACACTAATGAGCGTAAACATTCTTGAAGGTGTGCGTTTTTATGTAAGTTTTGCCTGTAGTTGGGCGTTTGCCGAACTAAAGAAAATGGAAGGCAATGCTAAGATTATTAAACTTATTGCCCGTGATGAAAATCTACATCTTGCTTCAACTCAGATGCTACTTAAACTTCTTAAGAAAGATGATCTAGATTTTGCAAAAATTGCAGAAGAAACTGAAGAAGAATGTATTCAGATGTTTGTAGATGCAGTTGACCAAGAAAAAGAGTGGGCAGATTATTTGTTCAAAGACGGATCTATGATAGGCCTTAATACACAACTACTTAGTGACTATATTGAATGGATCTGCACACGCCGAATGAGCCATGTAAGTTTAAAGTCTCCGTATTCAGTAAAGAGTAATCCATTACCGTGGACACAAAAGTGGATTAGTGGGGCTGAAGTACAAGTTGCTCCACAAGAAACTGAAATCAGTAGTTATACTGTTGGAGCAATTAAACAAGATGTTGGTACAGATACATTTAAAGGATTTAATTTATGACTGTTGAAATCTGGGGTAAACCTAGATGTAATTTTTGCGAAAAAGCAAAGCAGTTATGCGAATCTCGAAATTTAAAATATGTGTACAAGCAACTAGATGTTGATTTTACAAGAGAAGAGATTCTAGAAAAATTTCCAGATGCAAAGACATTCCCTCAAATTATAGTAATTGGGACAAAAGTTGGCGGCTACGATAAATTTGTAACCTATCTTAATGAAACAGGTTACAACGGCACCGGCTATACATTATCATAAAGGAAAAATAATGATTATTGAAACACCATACAAAGATAACGATATTGTGTCGTTTAAAATGAACTCAGGAGAAGAAATTGTTGCACGTTTAACATCACACGATACAACAGGATACACAGTTAGCAAACCAATGGTGCTTGTTTTTCAAAACGAAGCACTAGCACTAGCCCCATTTATGTTCTCAGTGCCACCAACTGGAAAATTTGTACTTCAATCTAATTCTGTTAGTTGTATTGCTAAAACTGAATCTGAGATAAGTAAACAGTATACCACAACAACAACAGGAATAAAACTATAATGCCACTGGCAGCAAGAGAAACAGACAGCGTAGCAACAGGACACGGGTGTGATGGCTCAACAACTTTAGCTGTTCCAGGTCAGACAACTGTGTTTATTGAAGCACTTCTTGCTGCTCGCCTTGGCGACTTAACAGTATCACATACTCAGCCAGCTGGTGATGCTTGTGTTCCACATACTGCTCCTATTGCTGGATCTAGCGGCACAGTCTATATAGTTGGAGCAAAAGCTGCACGTAAAACAGATTCGTGTGATGCAGGCAGTATAACTGGGAGTGCCGTTGACGTTTATATAGGCGATTAATGGTTGACAATACTTTCATAGGATGCTATAACACTGCTATAACTTAACATAGCAGGAGAATAAAATGCAAATTAACCCATTATGGATTGTGTTCACAGTATTTTTTGGTGGACTTGGTATTTGGCTTATTGTACTAGATGCGCTTGCAGGATACTTAATGTGCTATGGCGTATTAGTTTGGCTGTTTATAGCAAACAACACAGATCAACTTTTTATCAAAAAAGATGATGAAGAGGACTACTAAATGACTATATTTTTATGGTGGCTTGTAGGAGCCACATTGGGTACAGCATTTGGCTTTTGCCTTGGTTGCTGGGCATGTTCACTTGCATTAAAGGATCAATTAAATGACTAATGAACTTATAATCTTAATGGTTGCAATCCCTGTAGTAATTGCTATTATAGCAATGTGTATAGATGTAGGAGATAGGTAATGTTAGAACTAACAATAATGGTTGTATTAATTGTTCTGGCTATATTCTGTCTAGCTGTTCCGGTAGTTGGACTTATGTGGATGTTCTGGGATATGTTTAGGAGTAAGAATTAATGAAAAAAATAAAAAATAAAACCAAACCATACAGAGTACACGAATATATCAGACTCTTTGATTTTCATAAACCTTTGCTATCACAGATGCCAGTCATTATGTTGATTGCAATGATATTTGGCATGTTATTTCTTGCCATTCCTGTAATATACTCAGAAGGAGGACACTAATGGAACTGGTAACAATAGCTAATGTATGGGTAAGTATATTTTGTGTAGTAGAAGCAACTAAGCAAGATAGCCTAGCATTTAGAATGATACTAACTGCAATAGCAGCACTTAATACCTGTAGTGTAATATATAAACTATTGCCACAAGGAGTAATGTAATGGACTTGAATACAACACTATCTAATCTAACACAGATTATACTTATGATTTGTATCTTTGGTGGGTGCGGTGTACTGTTTGCTAATATGATGGCAATGGCAGATATATCAACTAGGTATGAAGATGATTATGATGACGAAGACGAAAATGATGATCTGTTTGAAGACGACGAGTTTACTGAAATGGATGCAGAAGATGAAGATGAACTGCAACGTATGCCGGTTGGCCCTCTTGATAGTCAACTGACTAAAGATATTTTTAAGTACAAGGGTTACAAACTCAAACAAGAGATCGAAGGATGTTGGTATGAGGAATACGATACAAACGGCAACGATCATTGTTATGTAACACAATTTACAGATACTTACTTGGCAGAGCAGTATGGTGGATTAGGATTTGGTAGGACCAAGAAAGATAGTCTACAAGAAGCATATACATACATTGATGAGTACGTAACACAAACAGAAATGGCAGTTTAATACTGTCTACTTCATTTAACTATTTGACAGATATACTATATTATAGTATAATTAAGATATAAGTAGAGAGATAAAATGAGTAAGTATTTTTTTGAAAGACTAGTACAAAAGGATCTTCCAAAGAAGAAGACTAAAACTAGTTGTAAGTGTCTCCTTCCTTGGTGCAACGAGCTAGTAAGTAGTTACAGAGGACCTGGTAGTAGATTTTGCGAAACACATCAAGGTCTTATGCGAGAATATGGCGGACCAGCAAGAACAGATAGGCAATATACTTTTAACAAGAAATGTAGTTGTGATTTTTGTGGGTTTAATCCTTGGAATCATCCAGTTGTACAAAGAATCACTAGTAAATTAGTATGTGATAGAGTAGCATGGGGTATGTTAATAGTAGATCATATTGTTCCTCAAAAATATGCAGGCAGTAATGATCCTACTAACTGTCAAACATTGTGCTTAGATTGTAATCAAATTAAAACGACACTAGCATGTGATAGTATGCCAAAGGCACTGTACAAAGATCCAAAAGATTATTATGCAGTTAAATCGGCATTAAAACAATATCACGATCAATGTTTTAATGAAACAACCATGAACTACAGAGATCATGACTTTGACGAAGAGGATAACATTTATGACTAAGATAATACTAACAGACTGCGATGGCGTGCTCATGGATTGGGAGCGTACATTTAGTGAATGGATGATTGATAACAGTTATACTATTAATCAAGATTATGCAACTTCGTATAATATGGCTAAAAAATACAACATAACTGAAGATGAAAAAACAAAAATAATTAAACACTTTAATGAGTCGTCAAGAATTGGATGGTTACCGCCACTGCGTGATGCAATCAAGTATGTAAAAAAACTACACGAAGAACACGGATATGTGTTTCATATGATTACATCATTATCGCGTAGTCCATGGGCCGGCAAACTACGTATTGAAAACACAGAAAGACTATTTGGAAAAACAGCATTTGAAAAATATATTTTTCTTGATGTTGGTGCAGATAAGGATGACGAACTAGTTAAGTATCAAAATACAGATCTACTGTGGATTGAAGACAAACTTGAAAATGCAAACACAGGATTAAAATATGGCTTAAACAGTGTACTCATTTCACATCAACATAATAAGATGCTAGATGATAAAAGAGATATAATACCCAGATTTACAAACTGGGAAGAATTATACAATTCAGTATTAGTAGAAAAATGAGTGATACACACGAACAATTAAAATTATTATTTTCCGTTTATCTCTTAGAATGTGAAAAATTTGAAGATAAAGGTATTAAAATAAGTGCAGTTCGTGCAAGGCAAACTCTTAATGAAATAAAATCTCTTATACCAACACGTAGACAAGAGATTCAAGAACAGAAAATGGACTTATAATGGGAATTCAAGGTACTAAAAGATACTTACTTAATATCGGTAAAAGAGTACAATACTATCATGATGTAAGACGCCAAGCAATCAGATATATTGTTAAACACAAAATACTAGACTCAGAATTAGGATGTCAGTTAATATTAATTTCAGCTGCATGGGCAACTGCTGCTGCTGATGATGTACTGACGCAGGACGAATTAGTAATGTTCTTTGACATTCAAAACGAAGAAGAAGAAGATAATGTAATACTACCTCCAACTGAATCAATAAAGTTACACGAAGATTTTAAGGATTTAGCATTAGATACAGTACTAGATGCAACAGTTGATGCATTTTACAATAATGAATAATAGATATTATCTATTAGCTATTATCATCTTTGTATTAGGTTAATAACATTTCTTGTGCTATATTAAATTAAATATAGTACAAGGAGATACATTAATATGCCACCACGTAATCATAAGAATTGGTTAAAAAAACCTAACGTAGAATCACTTAGTAGTGAAATATATTCTAGTCAAACAATATTCAATGAAGAAGTTGAAAACATTTTTAGTAAAGTATGGGTACCAGTATGCCATATTAGTGAAATGTATAATAAATTAGATTATCGTACATCACAAATCGCTGGACATAATATTATTGTTTACAATACAGGTAACGGAGTGAAAGCATATTATAATTACGATATATTAACTCCTACAGGAACATTAAAAGCACCTATTGTAACTAGTAAAACTCCATTGTACTGTGAAGTTAAACATGGAGGCATGGTATGGGTAACACTGGATCCTAATCCTACAATGGATGTAGAACAATGGACAGCAGGTGCGTTTGATTGTATTGCAGATGCTATCGATACAGAAGAATTAGAAATATTCCACTATCACAAAGCAATTATTCCTACTAACTATAAATTGTGGCACGACACTAACAGTGAATTCTACCACGACTTTATGCACTACTTCAATCGTGTAACTGGGTTTAATGACGAATACTTTGCTAGAAAGAATGTACCGTTTGACAATGGGCATGTTAATGTAAGTAGCTTCACAGTTAACTATACTGAGTTTGATAAAGACGGTGATAGAGGCGAACTAAGTTTTCCTAACTTACCGCCTAACCAATGGTATATGGTAGACTTGTTTCCGGGCTTTAACTTTAACTTGCGTGGCAGTGCTTATCGTAGTGATAGTGTTACTCCACTAGGACCTAACAGTGTGTTAATTGAATTTAGAGGATATGGACTACGCAAAGACACACCAGAAGAAAGACAAACTCGTATCAAACACCACAATACTATTTGGGGACCATTTGGACGCAACTTACATGAAGATCTATTAGGTGTAACTGGGCAAGGTACATCAATGTCACCGGGTACCGAGAATAGACACATATTACACGGTAGGCATGAGAACAGTACTATACACGACGAAGTTGGTATGCGTCATTACTATAGTGAATGGGGCAAGTATTTAGATGTTAATCCGTATGCGTAACTAACGGTTGACAATACCCATAAATTAATATATAAATATACTTGTAAACGTTGAAGCAACGTGGACACATATGGGACTCCGGGGCGGTACCGGACGGCTCCACCATAAACACACTGCCGTGTGGACCAAAAGACGGATTCTATAGGCGTTTCGGCATAGGTCGCAGTAGAATATTACGGTGTGTTTTTGATGGGGCCGAAATAGGATCGACCAGTGTGAAGATAGAGTGGAGTTTACCGGATGACTGCGTTATTGGTCAATAACTATAATTGCAAATGACAATTATGCGCCAGAAATGGCAATGGCAGCCTAAATAGGCTTTCCGGGGCGGGTGCTGCCTGGCAACAGAAGTGCCAACTACGAGGGCTTACATATATGGGATTTTTTAAATCTTTAAGTGCTTCACATAGAGAAGCAAAACAACAGGCAATTAATCTAGCAACTATATCTGTTGTTGGTGAAATATTTAAACAATCACTTAAAGGAGCATCGCGCCAAGGTGTTAAATTTGCTAGTGTTGTATTAGACGAACCTATATACGAAAAAACTAAAACACAATCAAGTTGGAATTTTGAATTGTTCTGTGAGTGCGATAGAGCATTTAGATTTAAAAATATTATGGAAACTGAAATAGGTTATGCATTTTCTCAGTTTCAACAAAAGCCAGAAAACAAATCAAAAGTATCTCGTATTACAAAACCCGAAGTGTTTGCTGCTGGTGACAGGGGATTGCAACTTAACTTTAAAATATTGTTGCAAGAGTAACACAGATTTATAATTTCAAGGTTAACTTATCTAGAAAGAAACTGAATAATACATTCTGCCCGATAACTACTACACAACATTTAAAAAGGAAACATAAATGAAAACACACACTCTTATTATTGCTGCGCTATTAACAGCATTAGCCGGTACAGCATCTGCAGAAATGTCACTGTCAGGTTCTGCTCGTATGGGCGTAAAAATAGTCGAAGGTACTGCTGCTGTTGCTGCAACCGAAGGCGCATACACTGCTGCACAAATCACAACACTTGATACTGCTGTTGGAACTTGGGCTGCTGATTTAACTGCTGGCGCTGCTACTAACGATACAAGTGCTGTAACTTTACTTACTGAACTTCGTGCAGACCGTGCGGCGGCTGTTACTGCGTTTGGTCTAATTTCTGGACCAACTGCTGCCGAAGTTACTTCGTATAATGCTGCAATTAATGCATGGGATTCAGCTATTGATGCTGCTGATGGTACTGTAGGTACTGCTGCTGTAAAGGACACTATTACTGCTGTAAACCGTGTGCGCATAGCATTTACTGGGTCAGCCGAAACTGACACTGGGCTTACTTTTGGCGCAACCATACGTGCAGACAATGCTGTTGCAGGCAATGCTGGTACTGCTGGATCTAGTTATATTTCCAGCGAATTTGGTAAAATTGCAATGGGAGACCTAGACGGTGCTGATGAAAGTGCTGTTGGCGATCTTGTTGGAGTTGGAATTGCTGGTGCAGGCGACTATAATGAGCTAGCATATCAGTCTGCAGGACATAATCTTGCATACACGTTTACTGCTAATGGATTAAGTCTAGGTGCATCAATGGATACGTCAATTCAGTCTGGACCAAATCACGCACTAGGTGCAAGCTATTCATTGACTATAGCCGACATTGAAATCGACGCCGGAGTTGGACACAGCTCAATTAGCGATGCTACACAAAATTCTGTAGGTGCATCAGTATCAATGATGGGCCTGTCGGGTACACTAGCAATATCACAAGACGACAATGGCGTAGGTGCTGATACAGACGTTCTTGGTATTGGTGTTGGATATAGCATGGGTGCTATCAGTGTTAATGCCTTTCAAAAAGATGTTAAAACTGTTGGCGCAACAGATAAAACATATCAAGGCGCTGGAATTGCATACGACCTTGGCAATAGTTTAGTTGCCAAAGTTGGCATAGTTAGAGATGATGCTAGCCGTCAAACTATTGATGCTGGTGTTTCTTTTAGCTTCTAAACTTACTAAAATTTAAGAACTTTTAAAAGAGGCTTTCCGAAGTCTCTTTTTTTTATATTCATATAAATATGTGTACATTATAGGGGTTTTAAAATGTACGAGTATAGGGCAAAGATTATAAAAATTGTCGATGGTGATACCGTTGATGTTGACATTGATTTAGGATTTGGAGTTGTGCTATCTGATGAAAGAGTTAGAGTTATGGGAATTGATACTCCTGAAAGTCGGACTAGAGATTTAACAGAAAAGCAATTTGGGTTAGCTGCTAAAAAACGATTACAAGAACTATTAGGCGAAACTACAATACTTAAAACTGAAATTAATAAAAACGGCGAAGATATGAAAGGCAAATTCGGAAGAGTGTTAGGAGATTTTGTAACTGAAGATGGTCGAATGGTTACTGAAGTTATGATTGAAGAAGGACATTGTGTACCTTACCATGGACAAAACAAAGACGATGTAGCCGCCGCACATCTAGTCAATCGTGAACGATTAATATCCGAAGGAGTTGTTAATATCGATCATTTAGGTTGACTTTATTGTAATTATGTTATACAGTAAAGAATGAAGGAGTATATAACATGACTAGAAACGTATTAATATTTATTACCACGCTATTAATAACATCGTGTACTGCTAGTATATCGGTTAAAGCACAGGACTCTATCGGCGATCCTGAAATATATCAAGAAACTCTGCCCCCAGCACCACCAGGAATTCTGTCGCCAGAAAAAGACAAGACTGTTATTCCACGGAATCCATCACAGCAAGCTCAACGCATACCATGCGATACAGTTGACTATATAGTTGATTTAGTGACCAAGCAACATAACGAGGAACTTCTTTTTACAGGAAACGGACTGTTTTATATGATTCCTACAGGACGTCCTCCACAATTTGCTCAGCCAGTTAACACTCCTGTTAGATTTTATGTAGATCAGAATAGCGGAAAATGGACTATGATAGCTTACTCAGACATTAATCAAATGGGCTGTATGGTTGCTAATGGAACAAATTTTGAACCAAACATTGAGTAATTTTTTATGTGGATACTATACTCTCTATTTATTATAACTGCTGATGAGGAGAAATATGTCCTCGAGGGAACAAATTTTTATGACAAACAGCAATGTTTATCTTACGCACAGACTAATATAACCGAACTATCATCTAAATTAATTACACATTTAGATGGTATTTACGGCCAAAATAAATATACTACATTAGAAATTGGTTGTGTTGAAAAAGATGGCGATCCAATGAAACGGGTACCAATCATTAATACACAAAAAACAAAACCTGGCACTATGGTATAGGAGACCTTAATATGTCAATGCATCTTGTTGGACCTTACTTAACTACAACTCGATATAATTCTAAGAAAAAGAAACTTAACACACGCCAGCAAAAGGCTCAATCTGAGCACGAAAAATGGCTAAAAAAGATGGGTGTTAAAGGTACTAATACTAGTAAGACTGAAAAAATAGACATAAATAATATACCAGACTATAAAGACAATAGAACTGGTGTAAAATTAAGTAATAAAATTGCAGGCGCAGGTGCTGCTAAAGAAAGGCAACAATATACAGGAACATATATTATTGGTATTGCAACTACTCATAAAAGCAATCTTATGCCTGTTACGAGTAAGAAACAAGCTATTGAAGCTAGTACTATGCGTCGAAACTAAAAAAAGTAAATGCATACCTTTCCTTGATATTAAGATAATCAGATGAATATTTTTTTAGGTATACTCACAATGGTTACTGCTCTTTCAATAAGTGCAGTAGCAATTTATTATTCAGTAGCTGGACTTATGGCTATTTTTGCTGCTGCTGCAATTCCTATTATGATTATGGGCGGTGTACTTGAAGTAGGCAAATTAATTACGGCTGTGTGGTTACATCGCTACTGGAAACAAGCAACTTGGTGGTTAAAAACTTATCTTACACTAGCTGTGTTTATTCTTATGTTTATAACCAGTATGGGAATTTTTGGATTCCTTTCAAAGGCACACATTGAGCAAACAAGTGCTGCCACTGAAGGTATTGCTCAAATAGAACGTATTGACCAAGAAATAATACGTCAAGGCCAAATTATCACAAGAGCCGAAACACGTATACTTGAGGCAGAAGCAAGTGTAGGCAGCGGCAATGACGCTATACAAGAACAAATTGATAAAGAACAAACACGTATTGACACAGCCTACGATAGAATAGAACCTGCAATAGATGAACAAAACAGTATTATTACAGCAGAACTACTCAAAGTTGAACAACAGATAACTTCGTATGAAAAAGAATTAACAAGTTTTAATATTGAAATTACTAGACTAGAAAGTGTAGTTGAAGATTACAGAACACAACTAGATTCAGTAAACGTATCAAGTGTTGAAGAACAAGTACAACCTTACCTTAATGAAAGTAAACAACTAGAAACTGATTTAGAACGTATTAATATCCAAGCAAATGAATACGAAGAAAGAATAAGTGCATTAAGTATTGACACAAAAATAGCCGATGAGATGTTACAACAGGTAGAAACGTTAAAAGAAAATCTAACAGTAACTACAAATAAATTACAAAGTAATGAAAAAGAACAAATTAAAGTTGGACAAGTTACTATTGGTGTAACTAGTGATGGTAAATTTGGTTCTAACACTCAACGTGCGTTGGATGCATGGTCAGAGTCAGTCCAATCTCGAATCAACGAGATACAAACAGAAGCTACACGATTACGACAGCAAGCTCAAGATACATTTAATACTGAACGAGAAAGACTTACTAAATTAGTAAACAATCTACGTGGAGAACAAACTGACAGTATTACAAAACGTAAACAACAGATAGTTTCTGATATTGATAGAATACGTACCAAAGCGACTATTGAATCTACTAATTCTAGAAAACAAATACTTTCTAAAATTCAAACAATAATAGACAATAACATTCCGGGTATTCGATTCCAACAAAAAACAATACAAGAAACTATTGCTAGTTTACGTAAGGCAGATAATCCTAATATTGTTGCTGCTAGAAAAACAATAGCAGATTTACGCACTAGTGCAGATACACAAATTTTAGCAAGCAATTCTTTAATACAACGATTACGAGATAATCTAACTGTAGGAAAAGATGACGATGTTGAACAATTTGTTAACACACAACAAAATAAAATACTTACAACTAATAATACCATTGACGAACTAACAGAACAAAAATATGCTTTACAAGCTGATTATCGTAAGCTAGAAGCAGAAGTTGGTCCTGTTAAATATCTCGCAGAATTTGTATATGGCAAACAAGCAGACCAGACTATATTAGAAGAGGCAGTAAGATGGGTAATCTTAGTAATAATTCTAGTGTTTGACCCATTAGCAGTACTATTGCTAATTGCTAGCCAGTATACATTTATGTATCGTGCAAAAGAAAAGCACGATCAACACAACAGTCGAACAGAGTACGAAAGGCAATGGGCGCAAGCTATTGTCAACAATCCTGGCTACGACTACGGAGATATTAAAAATGACCAGCATACTAGACCTAATGATGATGACGCAGACATCATCAAACCCTCCAATGGAGAACCCAAAGAAATTGCAGCCGAGGAAGCCAGCAATGAGCGTAGAACAACTGCAATTGATGATCAATTGCCTCGAGCCATTATTAATGGAGGAGACACTTCCGAAGGAGTGGTACTAGTAAAAGATCCAGTAATTCCAGACACTACAGACGAAAAACAACGCGAAGAGCATCTGGTTATATTAGAAAAAGATGACGAGTATAATAATAAAAAACATGAGTGGAAACAGAATAATCCAGATCAAAGTATCAAACTATGGAAGATGCGATATATAAAGGGTAAGATAGATAAACTACCATGGAATTAAAATAGTATGAATAATGTTACAATAATTACACCACCTGATGTATTATTAAATGACACTTCAAGTGTTTTACTTATTAGCCCAACAGAACATCTTAAAGAAATGTTACAACAATCAGTAGATCAATTAACTATTAATTTAAATATATTTCTATACGAAGCATGGTTTGACGAACATGAAATACCATGGGTGTTGTCAGTGAGCCAACAAAAAAATATACAAGCTACAATACTAGACTTAGATAACTGTACTCCAGCAGTTCGTGCTTTTTCATCATATTTTATTTCACAACCGAACACTTTTTACTTGACAAACGACTCGGTTACGCCTTATAATTTAATAAGCAATAACAGAGTTTATGACTTACAATGGCTCAAAAATATATTAACAGATAGAGGAAATAATGAGTAAACATTTAAAAACAGATACAACATTTAGTAAAGGCTTTAAAGTTGATGTTTATAATAATGACATTGCCAAAGCATTACGAAAACTAAAAAAGAAATTAGCCGACGATGGACTATTTCAAGAAATGAAACAACGAGAGTTTTATCAATCTAAAGGAACCAAAAGAAGGTTGTCAAAGCTTGCTTCTATACGCAGAGCAAAAAAACTACAACAAAAATCAGACGAGATATAATATGCGTATCGACCAAGAAATCCGCCTTGACTATAAAGATGTGCTTATACGCCCTAAGCGTAGTACTCTTAAGAGTCGTAGTCAAGTAAAACTAGACCGAAAGTTTAAGTTTAGAAACTACGAGCCACCGTTTCCAGAAAATATTGAAGATCATCATTACAATGGTGTTCCTATTATGGCAAGTAACATGGACGGTGTTGGCACATTTGCTATGGCAGACGAGTTGGGCAAACAAAGTATCTTTACATGTTTAGTTAAGACTTATACAGCAGAAGAACTTATTCAATACTTCTACGGTGACGGACTCAATCGCACAAACTATGTTGCTATGAGTATTGGCACTAGTGAAAGTGATTACAACAAACTAGAACAAGTGTATGCTAAGTGCGAAGACAATCTAAAGTATGTTTGTATGGACATCGCAAATGGTTATAGTGATCACTTTGCACAACACGTTCGTAAAGTGCGTGAAAACTTTCCAAATTTAGTAATTATAGCAGGTAACGTAGTTACTGGTGAAATGACAGAGGAGTTGATTCTTGCTGGAGCCGATATTATTAAAGTGGGCATTGGCCCTGGAAGTGTTTGTACTACTCGTATTCAAACTGGTGTCGGGTATCCGCAACTTAGTGCAGTCATTGAGTGTGCAGATGCAGCTCACGGTCTCGGCGGCCATATCATTGCTGATGGTGGCTGCACTTGCCCAGGTGACGTTGCTAAAGCTTTTGCTGGGGGTGCTGACTTTGTAATGCTTGGCGGTATGCTTGCCGGGCACAATGAAGGTGGCGGTGAAGTAATTACTAAAAATTACGCTACTAACGAAATGGCATCAGCAGGACATAGAGTAATAGAAGAAAAAAAGTTTGTACAGTTCTACGGTATGAGTAGCGAAGCAGCAAATGCAAAACATTTTGGCGGACTCAAGGATTATCGTTCAGCTGAAGGTCGTAAAGTACTTGTTCCTTATAAAGGCGAAGTATCATATACAATCCAAGATCTTCTTGGAGGATTAAGATCTACTTGTACATACGCTGGTGCAATAAAATTAAAACAATTAAGTAAATGTACAACATTTATTCGTTGTACTCAACAATTTAATACAGTTTATACAAACTGATAAATAAAATTGAACGCCGTAATGGGTTCAACATATCTTGCTTATAAAGGAGAATAAAATGGCAAAAGTAATAGGCATTGACCTAGGGACTACTAATTCGTGTTTAGCAGTAGTTAACGGAACAACTCACAAAATTATCGAAAATGCAGATGGCGGACGTACTACACCAAGTATTGTTGCGTACACTGATGATGATATTTTAGTCGGAGCAGCAGCAAAGAGACAAGCAGTTACAAACAGTTCAAACACTATTCACGCAGTAAAGCGTTTAATTGGACGTAAGTTTAGCGACAAAACTGTTAAAAAGGATGTTAAGAATAGTCCTTATAAAATTGTAAAAGCAAAGAACGGTGATGCATGGATCGAAGCAAACGGTTCACAGTATGCACCACAGCAAGTATCATCAGAGATTCTTCGTAGAATTAAAAAAAATGCAGAAGACTATTTAGGCGAAGAAGTAACACAAGCAGTTATTACAGTTCCAGCATATTTTAATGACTCGCAACGTCAGGCAACTAAGGATGCAGGTAAGATTGCAGGATTAGAAGTGTTGCGTATTATCAATGAGCCAACAGCAGCAGCATTAGCATATGGTGTTGAAAAGGGTGTTACTGGTACACGTAAAATTGCAGTATACGACTTAGGCGGCGGGACGTTTGACGTTTCAATAATTGAAATTGACGAAATGAATGGCGAACAGCAGTTTGAAGTACTATCAACAAATGGAGACACACTGCTAGGTGGCGAAGACTTTGATCAAGTACTAGTTGATTGGATAGTTGCAGAATTTAAGAAAGAGTCTGGAATTGACATATCTTCTGATAATATGGCATTACAACGCCTTAAAGAAGCTGCCGAGAAAGCTAAAGTTGAACTAAGCTCTGGAGCACAAACAGATATTAACTTACCATATCTAACAGCCGATACAACTGGTCCAAAACACTTTACATCAAAAATTACACGTTCAACTTTTGAAGGGCTAGTTGAAGGTTTAGTTGCTAGAACAATTAAGCCTTGTGAAGTTGCAATTAAAGATGCTGAACTTAATATTTCTGATATTGACGAAGTTATATTAGTTGGCGGGCAGACTCGCATGCCAGCCGTTCAAGTTGCGGTAGAAAAGTTTTTTGGCAAGGCACCTCGTAAGGATGTAAATCCTGATGAAGCAGTTGCTATGGGTGCTGCTCTACAAGGATCAGTACTTTCTGGTGATAATAAAGATATACTATTATTAGATGTAACACCACTATCGCTTGGTATCGAAACAGTAGGCGGTGTCATGATAAAACTTATTAACAAAAATACTACAATTCCTGCAAAGAAAAGTCAGGTATTTAGTACAGCTGACGATGGCCAACCAACAGTAACTATTACTGTAGGTCAAGGCGAAAGAGAATTTATCAATGACAACAAAATGCTCGGTACGTTTAACTTAGATGGTATTGCTCCTGCACCGCGTGGTGTTCCACAAATTGAGGTAACATTTGACATTGATGCTAATGGAATTCTTTCAGTAAGTGCAAAAGATAAAGGCACAGGCAAAGAACAGAATATTACTATTGAATCGGGCGGCGGACTATCGGAAAGCGAAATTGAACAGATGGTTAAAGACGCTGAAGAAAATTCTGAAAATGACATGCAGCGCAGAAAAATTGTCGATGAAAGAAATAAAACAGAATCAACTGTTTCTCAGCTACAAAAAGACTACAATGAAGTAAAAGACGATTTATCTGAAGATGAGAGAACTGCAATCGAAGAAGCAACTTCAACTTGTTTAGAATCAGCTAAAACTGATGACACTGATAATATGCAAGAAAAAACCAAAGAACTGTTAACAGCAATGGAAGTTGTATTTAAAATTAAAGCAGAACGAGAAAAGCCAGAAGAACCAAACGATCTTAATAAAGATGATGCTGAAATTGTAGATGCTGAATTTACCCAAGAATCTTAAATAAATACTAGTGGACGCCTTATTGGGTCCACTATATCTTGCTTATATAAGGAGAAACAAAATGACAAGATTACAAACAATAGACTTCCCTAACTTTCACAGAACCTCAGTTGGATTCGACAACTTATTTGATCAAATGGAACGTTTTACAACTACAGCAGCTACTAATTATCCACCATATAATTTAATAGAACTCAACGAAAATGAATACTTAATTTCATTAGCTGTTGCAGGGTTTGATATGGATGATTTAGATATTCTAAAAGAAAAGAATGTTTTAAGAATTGAAGGTCGTAAAACAACAATTAATGACAGCAGCATAACCTATTTACATCAGGGTATTGCTGGTCGTAACTTTAAAAAAGAGTTTACACTAGCTGATAATGTTGAGGTTGAAAACGCTACACTTGAATTAGGAATGTTGAATATTCATTTAGTGAGAGAAGTTCCTGAAGCTGATCAGCCAAAAAAGATTAATATTTCAGCTGTTAACTCACTTAAATAAATAATAACTAAGTATATTAAGGGGAATAGTTCCCCTTAATAAAAGGATTTAAAAA
>Ga0114915_1000611_pt1 | contig 16081 bp, 14 predicted proteins | sample MalvirAntarct_55_FD_87288 | JGI IMG/M metagenome (GOLD analysis project Ga0114915, IMG submission 87288) | Marine viral communities from the Global Malaspina Expedition - Malaspina viral metaG Antarct_55 | ecosystem: Environmental > Aquatic > Marine > Oceanic | place: South Georgia Island...
TCGCCAACCTCGTCGGCACCCGGAAGGGCGGGCAGATCGCCAAGGCCGACTTCGAGAAGGGTCTGGACGGCAAGATCGACTGCACGATCCCGCTCGACACCAAGTCGGCGTCGGCCGCGGCCAATCTCGGCGTCGCGCTCGCTTCGGACAGTCGTTCGGCAGCGACGGTCGTGACGCGCGTTTCGCCGAACTCGTCCGCCTGACCACCAAGCGTGCGGCCGAACGGCTCGATGCGACGGCCGCCGTGACGGCCTCGATGCCGCGGCGCATGCTCGCCGAGCAGATCGGCGCTGCCGTGGGCGAGGTGCTGGCGAGCGGCGACTTCAAGCTCGACCTCGCGGGTCAGCGCGACCTCGTCGGCATCGTCCTGGAGGAACTCAGCGAGCAGAGCCGTTCCGGCTCCGCCGCCGGCAGCAGCGCACGCGGCGCCTCCTACGGGTCCAGTTCGCAGGGGCAGGGGGGGATCGCGGCGCACACCGCCCAGGCGGCTCCGCCTGTCGAGCGCGCCAACAGCCGCACCCGCATCGACGATGCGCGCAAGGCCGTGCAGCCGCTCCTGCTCGAGCGCCTGGACATCGCGGCGGCCTCGCAGCTGCCGCGCAAGGAGCTGGTCTCGCAGATCACCGAGGTGGTCGGCGAAATCGTGGTCGAGCAGCGGCTGAAGCTGAACCTGATCGAGCAGCGCGAGCTCGTCACCGTCCTCATCGACGACATGCTGGGCCTCGGCCCGCTCGAGCCGCTGCTCGCGGACGAGGCGGTCACCGACATCATGGTGAACGGGCCGAAGCAGATCTACGTCGAACGCCGCGGCAAGCTCGAGCTCACCAATGCGGTCTTCCGCGACAATGCGCACGTGCTGAACGTCGCCACGCGCATCGTCAGCCGCATCGGCCGGCGCGTGGACGAGTCGGTGCCGCTGGTCGACGCGCGCCTCGAGGACGGCAGCCGCGTCAACATCATCATTCCGCCGCTGGCGATCGACGGCCCCTCGATCTCCATTCGTAAGTTCTCGAAGAAGTCGATCACCCTCGACACGATGTCGGCGCAGGGCAACACCTCCGCGCCGCTCAGCACCGTGCTGAAGATCGCCTCGCGCTGCCGGCTGAACGTGCTGATCTCCGGCGGTACCGGTTCCGGCAAGACGACGCTGCTGAACGCCATGTCGCAGATGATCGACCATGGCGAGCGCGTCGTGACGATCGAGGACGCGGCGGAACTCCAGCTGCAGCAGCCGCACGTGGTGCGCCTGGAGACCCGTCCGGCGAACCTGGAGGGCAACGGCGAGGTGAACGTCCGCGACCTGGTGAAGAACGCCCTGCGTATGCGTCCCGACCGCATCATCCTGGGCGAGGTGCGCGGCGGCGAGGCCATCGACATGCTCCAGGCGATGAACACCGGCCATGACGGTTCGATGTGTACGCTGCACGCCAACCGCCCGCGCCAGGCGCTCACCCGTCTGGAGAACATGGTGGCGATGAGCGGCATCGACCTGCCGGCGCGCGCCGTGCGCACGCAGATCGCCGACGCCGTGCATCTGGTCGTGCAGATCTCGCGCATGCGCGACGGCATGCGCCGCATCACCCACGTGACCGAGATCGTCGGCATGGAAGGCGACGTGATCATCACGCAGGACCTCTACACCTTCGAATTCGAGGGCAACGACGCCAGCGGACGCCTGAAGGGCCGGTTCAAGTGCAGCGGCCTTCGTCCGAATTTCCATCCGCGGTCGGAGCAGTACGGCTTCGAGAAGCAGCTTCTGGAGGCGATGGAATGTCTGCCCTCACAGCGGTAGATCCGCTCGCGGTCGCGATTTTCTGCGGTGTCTTCGCGACGATCACCGCGCTGCTCGTCGCGACGGCCGGCAACGACAAGTCCGCGGCGAAGAAGAAGGCGCGGCTCGACCGCGTCGCCGCCAAGCAGACGGCCTACGGCGAAGCCGACCTCGCCGCGACGATCCAGCGGCGCGACCGCCTGAACCGCCAGCAGCGCATGGAGGGCGTCTTCGGTCGCGGCCTGCCGAAGCATGCCGCACTCGCGGGGCGCCTGCGCAGGTCCGGCACCAGGATGGGCCTCGGCGGCTATTTCCTGCTCACGCTCGTCATCGGCGGCGCCGCCTTCGGGGTGGCGACGCTGGTCGCCGGCCTGCCGCTCCTGTTCGCGTCGATCGTCGGCGTCGGCATCGGCCTGCTGCTGCCGCATCTGTGGCTCGGCATGATGATCAACCGGCGCAATCACAAGTTCCTGACGCAGTTCCCCGAGGCGATCGACCAGATCGTCCGCGGCGTCCGGTCAGGCCTGCCGGTGGGCGAGGCGATGAAGTCGATCGCGACGGAACTGGCGGATCCGGTGGCGGGCGAGTTCCAGGCGGTGGTCGACAAGATCCGCCTCGGCCAGGACATGGACGAGGCGCTCTGGTCCGTCGCGGCGCGCCTGCAGATCCCCGAGTTCAACTTCCTGGTCATCAGCATGGGCGTGCAGCGCGAGACGGGCGGCAATCTGGCGGAAACGCTGGAGAACCTCTCGGACATCATCCGCCGCCGCCACCAGATGCAGCAGAAGGTCCGCGCAATGGCCTCCGAGGCGCGCGCCAGCGCCTGGATCGTCGGCGCGCTGCCGGTGCTGCTCTTCGGGGCGATGATGCTGCTGAATCCCGAGTATGGATCGGCGCTGTTCACCGATCCGCGCGGCAAGATGCTGCTCGGTGCCGCGATCTGTACCGAAGCGTTCGGCATCTTCGTGATGTCGCGCATGGCGAAATTCCAGATCTAGGAGCGGGATCGGATGCTTGGCCTTTCCACCGAGACGCTGATCCTGTTCGGCACCGCGATCTCCACGGTGTTCTTCTTCCTGGTCATTGGCATGATGTTCCGCCGCGACCCGATGGATGCGCGCATCAAGTCGGTGATGGCGCAGCGCGGCGCGCGGCGCTCTACGACGCGAAACTCCGGCACGCGCGAGTCGATGGCGCAGTTCATGCGCAAGACTGTCGACAAGTTCGACCTGCTGCGCAGCAACCAGGCCAAGCAGATCGCCGAGCGGCTGGCGCAGGCGGGCTGGCGGCGCTCCGACGCCACGATCGTCTACCTGTTCTGCAAGATCGCCATGCCGGTGGTCGTCGCCGCGCTCGCGGTGTTCGCGATCTACGGCCTGAACATGTTCAACCTGTCGGGTACGATGAAGCTCTTCGCCGTGATCGGCGCGGCGCTGGCGGGCAGCTATGCGCCGGAGCTGTTCATCCGCAACGCGATCAACAGGCGTGCGACGGAGGTGCGCCGGAACCTTCCCGACGCGCTCGACCTGCTGGTCGTCTGCACCGAGGCCGGCCTGTCGCTCGACGCCGCCCTGGAACGCGTCGCACGCGAGATCGCCGGCAACTCCCTGGCGATGGCGGACGAACTCGGCCACGCGGTCATCGAACTGCGCTTCCTGCCGGAACGGCGCAAGGCGCTGGAGCATTTGGCGCAGCGAACGGTTTCCGTGCCGGGCGTCCAGGCGCTGGTCAACACGCTGATCCAGACCGAGCGCTTCGGCACGCCGCTGGCCCAGTCGCTGCGCGTGCTGGCGGCCGAACTGCGGACCCAGCGCATGGTCAAGGCCGAAGAGAAGGCGGCACGGCTGCCGGCGATCATGACGGTGCCGCTGATCGTCTTCATCCTTCCGGCGCTGTTCCTCGTCCTGCTCAGCCCGGCGATCCTCGACCTGATCGACATGTTCTCGAAGATGTGAAAACGGCGGCGCCCGCGATTCGGGACGCCGCCGTTCGTCTCACGAACCGGCCCGGCCGGGCCGTCGCCGGATCAGACCGGATCGAGCGGCGCGTGCAGCAGGGTCCCGTCGCAGATGATGCCGCCGCGGTCGCCGATCGTTACGCTGCCGTAGCGCTCGGCATAGACCGGCGGCAGTTCGCGGTCGTTCGGCGCCGCCAGCCAGAGGCGCAGTAGGTGGCGCTTCTTCTCCGGCTCATCCCAGTCGACATAGGCCGTGCGGTCGTGCAGCAGGGTGTGATTGTGCAGGAACTGCATGTCGCCCGGCTTGAACTCCATGTCGAGCCGCAGTTCGGGATCGTTGGCGAGGCTGTCGAAATAGTCGAGCGCCTCGATGTCCTCCGGCGTCAGTCGGCGCGCATCCTCGAACCGCTGGGCGGAGTCGATGTAGCGCCGGGCGTAGATGACCGAGAGATTGCCCGCATAGTCGTTGAACACCGGGATCTCGAAATAGGGCTTCTTGCCCGCCGGCACCTCGCCGCGGCGGTCCGTCGCGAAGGGCTGCATCAGCCGCGCCGCGAGGTCCGGCCGCTTGGCCGCCATGACGTTGTAGATGGTCATGGAGCTGACGATGCTGCTGAAGCCGCCGGACTTGGCCGTCTTCAGGCAGAGCAGGCCGACGATGTCGGTCGAATCGGTATGGTAGGTCTGGCGCTCGGTCGTCTGGTAGATGCGGACGTTCGGATCCTTCTCCGCCGACAGGCCCAGGTCGCGCACATGGCCGAGGACGTGCCCCTTGGCGTTCTGCGAGCGGGCGTTGCCGAGCCAGCTGCCCAGGCCGTAATAGATGGTCGCCGCCTCGGCGATGGTGTAGCGCTCGACAGGGATGCCGCGGATGAGAACGAATCCGCGACCGTTGACGATCTCCTCCTCGATCTTCAGAAGTTCGGATCCGAGTGTCGGGAGCGGGAAGTCGTCGCGGCCGATCTGAGCGATATCCAGGCCCTTGGCCTGGGTGGCGCGCATCGCGGCCTCGAGTTCGGCGATCTGGGCCTCCGACAGGCGGTAGATCCATTCGTCGGTCTTGCGCATCTCGGCACCGGTCCAGGCAGACGGCCCTTCGACGAAGGGGCGGGGCGGTGTGAAGTTTTCGACGGGTGCCGTAGCCATTGGCGTCCTCCTTGCTGGATGTTGGCGTAAGCCTAACGCAGATTTAATGCGTTCGCATTAGGAAAGCGAATCGACCCATGGGTCCTTTGGACGACGACCACTCCGATCGCCCGGCGCGCGGCGAGGCGAAGACCCGCGAGCGCATTCTCGATGCCGCCGAGCGCCTGTTCGCCGAGCACGGCATCGACGGGGTGTCGATCGCGCGGATCACCGCGGAGGCGGGGCAGCGCAACGCGTCGGCGCTGCAGTATCATTTCGGTTCGAAGACCGACCTGATCCGCGAGATCTTCGCGCGGCGCATGGCGGTGGTGAACGCGCGTCGCCTGGAACTGATCGCCGGCGTGGATACGCTGCCGCGCGACGAGGCGCTGCGCCGTATCGCCGAAGCGCTGGTGCTGCCGTTCGCCGAGCAGGTCGACGGCGGCCCGGACGGCAGGGCCTATGTGCGTTTCACCGCGCAGGTCTACGCGACGCCCGGCCTGCGCATGTGGGAGATCGTCCGCGGTCGCCACGACGAGGGCATCCGCCGCATCGCCGCACTGGTGCCGTGGCTGCTGGCGGAGATCCCGCGTGCGGTGCTGCGCGAGCGGTTGGCGCTGGCCACGACGCTGATCATCCACTCGCTCGCCGAGCGCGAGCGCGCGGTCGCCGCCGATCCCGGACCGGAACAGCGGGCGGCACTGGCGACGACCACGGCGACGCTCATCGACATGATCGCCGGATCGCTGGCGTTGCCCGTATCGAAAGCCCCGCTCGGCGCCGGGACGGCTTCCTGATGGCGGCCGCGATACCGGTCGCGATACCGGCCGCCGTCGCGCCGGGCACCGAGCCGGACCGCGACTGCCCGCTCTGCCCGCGGCTGGTGGCGTTCCGCGAGGACCTTCGACGCTCCTGCGAGCCGGACTGGCACAATGCGCCCGTGCCACCGTTCGGCGGCCGGGACGCCCGCCTGCTGATCGTCGGCCTCGCCCCGGGCCTGAAGGGCGCCAACCGGACGGGGCGCCCCTTCACCGGCGACTATGCCGGCGACCTGCTCTATCCGACGCTGGTACGCTTCGGGCTCGCCCGCGGGACGTTCGAGCGGCGTGCGGACGACGGGCTGGAGCTCATCGGCTGCCGCATCACCAATGCCGTGCGCTGCCTGCCGCCGGCGAACAAGCCGACGGGCGGCGAGATCGCGACCTGCCGGTCGTTCCTGCGCGCCGAGATCGCGGCGTTGCCGTCGCTTCGGGTGATCCTAGCCCTGGGCCGGGTCGCACACGAGACGGTGCTGTCGACGCTGGGCGCGCGGCTGAAGGATCATCCGTTCCGGCACGGCGCCGAGCACGCGCTGCCGTCGGGCCTGATGCTCGCCGACAGCTATCACTGCTCGCGCTACAACACGAACACCGGAAGGCTGACCGAGGCGATGTTCCACGACGTGCTGCGGGCGGTCGCGAAACGGGTGGGCGCCGACCCGGCCTAAGCCGCCGGCTGATCCGCCCGGAGCCGCTCGGCCACACCTTCCTCCAGGTGATAGACCCGGTCGGCCGCGGCCAGCCACGCCTCGCGATGGGTGATGGCCAGCGCCGTGATGCCTCGCCCGGTGAGCGCGCGGATGTTCCGGCAGATGCTCGCCTCGGTCTCCGGATCGAGCGCGCTCGTCACCTCGTCCAGGATCAGCAGCTTCGGTTCGTGCACCAGCGCCCGGGCGATGGCGATCCGCTGGCGCTGTCCGCCCGACAGCCGCGACCCGCGCTCGCCGACCTGCGTGTGGATGCCGTCGGGGAGCTTTTCGACGAAATCCATGGCGCCCGCCGCCTTGAGAGCATCGAGCACGCGCTCCTCCGACAATGTCGGATCGCCGAGGGTCACGTTGGCTGCGATCGAATCGTTGAACAGTATCAGCTCCTGCGGGACGTAGCCCACCATGCTGCGCCACTGTGTAACGTCGACGTCGCCGAGCGGCGTGCCGTCGATCAGGATCTCGCCGCCGTCCGGGGCGTGCAGTGCCAGTAGCAGGTCGGTCATCGTGGTCTTACCCGCACCGGATCCGCCGGTGATGACCGTAACGTTCGCCGCGGGAATGTCGATCGACAGGTCGTTCAGGACCATGGTGTCGCCGAACGAGAAGTGGACGTGACGGAAGGCGCAGCCTCGCGTCAGCGTCGGAGTCCGTGTGCCGCTGTGGGTCTCGGCCTCGGCGCCGGCCTCGTCTACGAGGGCGTGCACCGACCAGAAGGCGCTCTCGACGGCGGCGGCTTTCTGCACTTCCTGCTGCACCTTGCCGACGCTGCTGATCGTGCGCTCGATCAACAGACCCATGACGAGCAGTTCCGACAGCGGTATGCCCCAGAACGTCGTCGTCACGTAAAGACCGACCGCCAGGAAGATGACCAGCAGCGGCTCCTGGATGTACTTGGTCATCTGCTTCGACAGCGTCTGCTGACGAAGCGCGCGCCGCAGTTCGGCGATCTTGCCTTCCAGGAAGCGGATCACCTGGGCGTGTCGCGCCATCGCCTTCAGGGGCTTGATGCCCACCAGGGCATCGTTGAGCTGCACGACGAGTTCGCTCGTCCGCCGCGTCTGGCGGCGCCCCGCCCGGCGCGTCTTGCGCACGAACCGCTGCAGCAGCAGGGTCATCGCGGTGCCACCGCCGATCGCCACGAGGGCGATCGGCCAGGAGATGAAGAGGGCTACCAGGGTATATCCGGCCGCCTGTATCATCAGCGTGATGGCCTGGGCCGACATGAGGTAGGCTTCCGCCGACCGTGTGACTTCCAGTCCGGCGATATTGGAGATCCGCCCCACGGGCTGCCCGACGAAATAAGACCAGCGCGCTCGGATCAGACGCGCCACCAGTTCCAGGCGTAGCCTGGTGGCCAAGTCCGCGACGGCATAGCCGACGTAGCTCATCGCCAGAATGCTGAGCGCGGCCTTCAGGATCATCAGGCAGACGATGATCAGCGTGAGCGTCAGCATGTCGGGGTGCAGCCCGATGCCGGCGAAGAAGTCGTTCAGGACCGCGCCTGCTTTGCTGTCGCCGCCGCCGCCTACGCTATTGAGCACGGGCAGCAGCGTGGCCAGCCCGATGGCTTCGACCAGCGCCGCCAACGCCAGGCAGCCGATGATCCGAAACTGCTTGCTGGCATAGATGCTGAAGAAGATACGGAAGACGCTTTTCACAGATCAGGGTCCGATGTTCGGGCGGGGGTCTCGATCCGCCGGCTCGCCTTCACGCGGCGAGGAGCTTCCGGAGCCGCTTGCCGGAGGCGCGCACCATAGACCCCAGACGCCGAAGCGGCATCATCCGTTCGACGCGCCGCAATCGCTGCTCGATAACGCCGCCCGTCCACTCTCCCGGGATCGTTGCAGTTGAGGCGCCGGCCGTCGGGCGGCGGACGACGCCCACCATGTGCCGGAACGCCGTCGACCGGGCGCCGTCCAGACCGCTGTGGACGATCTCGAAACCGGCGCCACGGAAGTAGGCGTCGAAGGTGTCCATCGTCAAATGGAAGTTGTGCACGGGACCCGAGGTGAACACCGAGGGGCCCGACTGCCGGTGCGGCTCCAGCACATCCTTCTCGTCGATGATCAACAGTCCATCGGGCTTCAGCAGGGCGTGCGCGCGCTGCAAGAAGGCCATGGGCGAGCGGACATGCGCCAGCACGTGGATGCTGAGCGCCACGATCGCGTCGAAGCTGCCGTCCTCGAACGCGGCGAGATCGTCGAAGCCGGTTACCGGGATCTCGTACAACCGCTCCAGGCCACGCGCGGCGGCGAGGTCCAGGTTGGGACGGAATGGGTCGACCGCCCACATCTCGGCGCCACGTTCGGCCAGGGCCTCGGACAGCGCGCCGGTGCGGCAGCGCAGGTCGAGGATCCGCTTGTCGCGCGGGTCGAGATGGCGCGTCACCAGGGGCAGCGCCCATTCCCGCGCGACGCGCTCCTCCTTGTCCGTCTTGGCCCGGGCGACACCCGCGGCGCCGGCCCGCGCGAAGGCACCGGCGTCGCCGCGAAATTCATCGTCGTAGAAGGTCGACAGGACTTCGGCGGAGAAGCGCGGCGAGGCGTACATCAGGCCGCAGCGGCGGCAGAGCATGGTCCGGCAGTTCTCCGGCGTCGCGTCCGCCACTTGCACGGCGTCGGCGGAGCCGCACAGGTCGCAGGCCTGGACGACCTCGCTCGCCTTGTCGTCCTGCCGGAGACTGGCCTCCGCAGCAACCATCATCCCCTCCCGGATCCGTGGTCGCGCCGGCGCGACCCGCGCGTTACATACTGCCGCCGGGCGGCGATGCAAGCCACACGGATGCAGGCCGATGCGGCCGCGCGCCGCAGAAGGGAGCGGAAAGGGTGCTCAAGGGACGGCCGCTGACGGCGATCATACCGGTGCGCGGGGGATCGAAGGGCATCCCTGGCAAGAACATGTACGTGCTGGGCGGCATGAGCCTGCTCGAGCGCACGATCCGCCTGGCGCTGCGCTGTCGGCGCGTCGACCGGACGCTGGTCACGACCGACGCGCCGGACATGCATGCGGTTGCCGAGCGCTTCGGCGTCGCGGCACCCGGCCTGCGCCCGGCGCATCTCGCCACGTCTTCCGCGGGCTCGGCGGACGTCGTGGCCCAACTCGTCGAAAGCGCCGGCATTCCGGCCGGCTGGATACTGCTGCTGCAGGTGACGACGCCGCTGCGCACACTGGCCGACCTGGAGGGGCTGCTCGACACCTGCGAACGGACCGACCCGGTCGAGGCCATGGTCAGCCTCTGCCCCTACGAGGGGCCGCATCCTCAGAAGATGCAGGTGATCGCCGATGGGCGGGTCGCATCCTATCTCGGCGGCGAGTCCGGCCGGCCGCGCCAGGAACTGCCGGATCTCTACGCGCTCAACGGCGCCTTCTACCTGATCGACCGGGACCTGCTGCTGCGCGATCGCAAATTCATTCCCGCCGGCACCGTGCCGTTCGTCATGCCGGCCGAACGCGGCGCCAACCTCGACACGCCACTGGACCTTCAGATCCTGGAGGCGATGCTGGAAACCGGCCGCTGGCGCTTCGAGGACGAAGCCTGAGCCGGGTTAGGCCGCCAGTGAAAACACGTTGTCGCCCAGTGGCTCGACGCGGACGCCCGCGAACCGGCCGGTAGCGGCTCCCAGACGATCGATGCGTCCCTCCAGGTCGGCGACCGACAGGTCGGGGAAGATGTGCGCCAGATAGCTTTCGTGGCCGTTCTTCTGGCCGGACGCGATGCCGAGGGCGCGCCGGACGCCGCGCGCCCGTGCCCGGACGGTCTCGCGCAGGCGCCCCCACGGTGCCGGCCGTGCCGTCATCGCGGCGCTGCCGAGGGCCTCTACGATCCGCTCCGATGCGAACGGGCCGTCCATCCCGGCGACGTAGCGGCGCATGAGGTCGGTCCGTGCCTCGTCCTTCGACGCCGCCAGCGGACCCGACGCGGTCAGCAGGTCGGCCAGTTCGTCGAACGTGTCCGCCTTGGTGCTGAGCAGGTTCGGCAGGAACAGTTCGTAGACCTCGTGGACATACGGACGATAGGCGATGGTCGGCCGGTCGAGCAGGAACGCCTCGAGCCCGGTCTGGCAGCCATTGTGGACGACGGCCTCGGCCGCCAGGAGCCACGGAATGATCGGGCCTTCGTGCAGCACCCGGATGTTGGCGCGTCTGCCGGCGGCGGCGAGCCACGCATCGGGCGACTCCGACGGATGCGGCCGCACCACGATGCAGCGGTCGGGACCCAGCGCATCGGCCAGTGGGCCGAGCATCGCCAGGAAGGCTTCGAACAGGCGGCGCCGATGCGCGTTCATCGCCGGATCGCGCGTCGTGCCGAAGAGCTCCGGCGGCAACGGGCTACCGTCGCTCTCCACCGAGCCGGACATCGACGGCACCCAGTGGTTCACGCCGCCGAACGCCGAGTTGACGAGGACGAAGCGTCCGAAGCGCTCGCGCAGACGGTCGGCCGCGGCGGCGTTGTAGCTGCGCAGCTCAGGGCGCATCATGTCGGCGCGGGCGTTGCCGCTGACCACGATCGGCTGGCCGCGATAACCCTCGGTGTCACGCCAGATCTCGGCGTTGTCCTCGCCCCAGGCGAACAGCACGTCGGGCCTTGCCAGCGTATCGGCTGCCAGCTTGCGACGGCGATACATGTCGGGGGTCATGTAGACGAGGCCTTCCTCGTCCCAGGCCATGACCGTGTGGCCGAGCGCGCCCATCGCGTCGAAGCCCTTCAGCGCCCGCTTCGTCAGCCCCTTGCCCAGGTAGATCGAGGTGGGGAGGCGATGGGCCATGCGATGCAGCCGAGTCCGGCAGCCGAAGAACACCGTGTGGCCATTCTCCGCCGCGACGCAGGCGAGCAGCAGCTTCGCGTCGAGTTCGCGCGACTGCACCTCGACCGGCAGAAGGATGGATGCGGGGGCGGTCATCGGCGTCTCGGCGGCTTCGCTGGTGCCAACGATCGGTGAGCCGCACATTTCGTGCGCCGGCCGGCCGACGGCAAGCCGCGCGTGTCGCGCCGGCCGACGCACGCATATAGGATCGCTCCGAATGTCCGCCGCCCCGACCGTCCCATTGCAACGTCGAGACCTGTGACCCGCCGCATCGTCATCCTCACCGGTAGCGAACTCCGCCACACCTTCCTGCGCACGGCGCTGGCAGCCGCACCCGGCATCGATGTGGTGCGGACGTGGTGCGAAGGCGTCGAGAACACGCTCGTCGATCTGGTCGCCGCCCCCGATGTCTCGGCCGAGCAGAAGGCGCACATCGCGGCGCGCGCCCGGTCCGAGGAGGATTTCTTCGGGGCGTTCGTCCGCATCGTTCCCGACAGGTCGAACCCGGTGCGGGTGCCGCGCGGCGGCATCAACGATGCGTCCTGCGCCGAGGCGACGGCGGCGCTGCGCCCCGACCTGATGCTGGCCTACGGCTGCTCGCTGGTGCGCGAACCGCTGCTGTCGGCCTTTCCGGGCCGTTTCCTGAACGTCCATCTCGGCCTGTCGCCCTACTATCGCGGGACAGGCACGAATTTCTGGCCGCTGGTCAACGGCGAGCCGGAATATGTCGGCGCCACCTTCATGCACATCGACGCCGGCGTCGACACGGGCGAGGTCGTCCATCAGATCCGCGCCCGGGTCTTTCCCGGCGACACCCCGCACCAGATCGGCAACCGGCTGATCGCCGACATGGCGTTCGTCTATGCCGCAATCGTGCGGGATTTCGACCGGCTGGAGCGGCTGCCGCAGATGCCGGTGCCCGAGGGCGTGCGCGTCTATCGCCGGCGCGACTTCTCCGAGGCGGCGACGGCCCAGGTCTACCGGAATTTCGCCGACGGCATGGTCGAGCGCTATCTGGCCGACCGGGCGCGCCGCGACGCCGCCGTACCGATCCTCAGCCAGCCGATCCTCAGCCAGCCGATCCTCAGCCAGCCGGTGCCGTCCGTGCCGTCGGCTGCGCATGAGGGAGCCGCCGCGCGATGAAGGCCGTGATGTATCATTATGTCCGGCCGGTGCCGGCGGACATGCCGCACTTCCGCTACCTGCACGTCGACGGCTTCCGCCGGCAACTCGACTGGCTGGAGGCGACCGTGGGCTTCGTCTCCCGCGACGCGTTCATGGGGGCGCTCGAGGGCGGCCCGGTGCCGGGCGGCGCCGTGCTGACCTTCGACGACGCCTTTTCGGACCACTACGACCACGTCTTCCATGAACTGTCGGCGCGGCGCCTGTGGGGCGTTTTCTACGCGCCGACGGCGATCCTGCGATCCGACAGGCTGCTCGACGTGCATCGCATCCACGTCCTGCTCGGCCGCGTCGGCGGTACCCGTGCGCTGGAGGCGGCGATGCGCCTCGTCGACGACGCGATGCTGTCGCACGGCACGGTCGACGCCTTCCGCCGCCAGACCTACACCCGCCAGGACAACGACGCCGACACCACCACCTTCAAGCGGGTGATGAACTATTTCATCTCCTACGAGCACCGGGCGGCGATTCTGGACCGGCTCATGGCGGCTTTCGGAATGGACGCCGCCACGGAGGCGGCGATGAAGCGTGACTTCTACGTCGACGCGGGGCAGTTGCGGCGCATGGCGGGCGGCGGGATGACGATCGGCAGCCACGGCGCCAACCACCTGCTGATGAGCAAGCTCTCCGAGCCGGAGCAGCGGGCGGAGATCGCCGCCTCGTTCGGCGCGCTGGCCGACGTGCTCGACGCACCGGTCGAGACGTTCTGCTATCCCTATGGCGGCTTCCACTCGTTCGACGCCACGACCGAGCGCCTGCTCGACGAAGCGGGGGCGCGCTATTCCTTCAACGTCGAGCCGCGGGACGTCACTGCAGCGGACCTTTCCGGCCGCCCGCAGGCGCTCCCGCGCTGGGATTGCAACGCCTTTCCGCACGGCCGGGCGCATTACGGACCGACAGCGCCGCCGGCATGAGCCGGCGAGGTGTGCGTTTCAGCTGCTGCGCACCTTGCTGACCGCGAGGCCGTAGCCGATGGTCACCTTGTGCGGGATGTCGTCGAAAGTCAGCTTCGGCTCGAGCCCGAAGCGCGGCAGTTCGGCGATCTTCAGGTCGAGATAGTTGTTGAAGATCGTGTAGTGCTTTCGCGTCCCGCGGTCGTTGACTTCGCGGAACGGCTCGACGTTCACGACATGCCCGCTGGCGACGCGGGCGCACTCCGAGACGGCGGCATCGCGCACCGCCTGCATCTGCTCCAGGGCGAGGGACGTGTAGACCAGATCGAAGGAGTTGTCGGCAAACTCCAGGCGGCTGGCATCGCCCTGGCGAATGTCGGCGCGGCGATGGGCGGTGGGGTCGACCACCGGCTCCGGCGCATACTCCATCAGAAGCTGCGGAAGCGTCTCCTCGGCCTGCGCCGCATGTGCCTTCGCCACGCCGGCCTGGGTCAGGTCGATCGAAGTGAACCGGATCTCCGGAAACATCGCCGCCAAGACCAGGATGTTGAGGCCATTGCCGGCGCCCACTTCCAGTACGGTCTTCGGTTTCAGCGCGCGCAGTACCCGCGCCAGCAGCAGCAGATGCACGCGCTTCGTGCCGTGCGTGCGCACATGCAGCCCCTGGTCGCCCCAGGTGCACGGCGTCAGCTTCATCCGCATGTCGCCCGGCGACGGCCAGTCCCGGAAGTCCCAGGTCTCCTCGTATTCGTTGCGCACCTTCGACTGCGAGCGCGAGTTGCGCTTCAGCAGTCGCTTGATGTGGTACTTCTTCCAGAAGTAGCGCTGCACCGGCCCGGCGATGGCTTTCCACGCGGCGCTGTCGACCGGATGGCGCTCGACGACGTAGGGCGCGATCGTCTCGGCGATCTCGTCGTGCGTCGGCAGCACGATGCCGGCATAGGAGGTCTGGCCCTGCACGCCCCTGACGGCGCTGGCAGTGGTGGTCATTTCTGGTTCGGTCCCGTCATTGCTTCGCTGCTCCGGTGCGCAAGCACCATCGCGCGCGAAACATAGGCGCATCTGCGTGGATCTGCGAGTGTGAAGCGGCAAAGCCGGCTTCAGCCCCCCGCCACCTCCTTGAACCGCTCCAGCAGCGCGATCTGGTCGTCGAAGTTCGGGATGCGCCACATCGGGTAGAGCGTCACCGTTTCCGCGCCGTGTGCGCGCCAGCCGTCGGCGGCCGCGGCCCAGCGCTGGGGGTCGAAGTCGTGCATGCGCAGCCATGCGGCGACGCCGAACGCAGCCGGATCGCGGCCGGCGTCGCGCAGGTGGCCGTGCAGCGCCGCCAGCTTCGGCCCGGCCTCTTCCGGCGGCATGATCGGGATCCAGCCGTCGCCGAGCTGTGCGGCGCGCTTCACCACCGCGTCGGACGACCCGCCGAACCAGATCGGGATCGGCCGCTGGACGGGCAGGGGGTTCAGGCCGGCCTCCTCGATCCGGTCCCACCGGCCCGCGAACGTGACCAGTTCCTCGGTCCACAGCCGCCGCAGCAGCACGACCTGCTCGGCCTGGCGGGCGCCGCGGGTGTGCCAGTCGGTGCCGAGGGCCGCATATTCCACCGGGTTCCAGCCGACACCGATCGACAGGCGCAGCCGGCCGCCCGACATCACGTCGACCTCGGCCGCCTGCTTCGCCACCAGCGCCGTCTGGCGCTGCGGCGCGATCAGCACGCCGCTGGCCAGCCCGATCAGCTTCGTGCAGGCGGCGAGGAAGCCCAGGGTTACGAAAGTTTCATGAAACGGGTCGGTATAGGCGTAGGTCGGCTTCCAGCCGGGCCGCGAGTCGGTGCCGGCGCCGAGCACGTGGTCCGGCACCTCGATCCGCACATAGCCCAGATCCTCCGCCGCCTGCGCCCAGTCGCGGATCTTCGCAGGGTCGTCGCCGATGTCGCGGGTCGGAAAGAACGCCGAGAGCTTCATGTTCGCCTCCGCTCGTTTCGCCCCATTCTCGACCCTGTCCCGCCGATCTGCCAGGGCGGGCGAGGCGGGGGTGTCGCCCGTTCGCTACACCGCGAGCGGTTCGTGAGTAGCGCGCGGCCGCGTGGTGACAAGGTGCGCGAAAAATATCGGATGTTTGCGTAACGTCCGTCACATCGCGGCGAAGACCTTACCGACACGGCGCGGCGCGGGTAGTAAGCGGGCCGTTCGCGCGACCCGCGTCCGAGCGCTTACGCCGGGCTTCACGAGTTCGAAACCGTTGTGCATTCACAGTGGCGTAGAGCGAGCGGCGCAGCTAGGGTGCCGCCGCGCCGGCGACAACCGGCGCGGTACCGAGCGATGCGGCGGATCGCGGAACGAGCGGGAAGACGGAGCGCCTTGGTGTCGCAGCAGCATGTATCGGCCCATCCAATGCTTTCGGTGACGCCCACGCCGGATCGCTACTATCCGCGCACGACGATCTTCGGCGTCGACATCGACGTCACCACCTCGGCCTCCGCCGTCGAACGGATCCTCTCCTGGTGCCGCCTCGGCTGGCGCCAGCTCGTCGTCACGCCCAACCTCGACCACGTCGTGGCGCTGCGCACGAACGAGAAGCTCGGCGCCGCCTACGATCGCGCGGGCCTCGTCCTCGCCGACGGCATGCCGCTCGTCTGGGCGAGCCGCCTCGGCGGTCCGCCGCTGCCCGAGCGCGTCACTGGCGCCGATCTGATCCGGCCGCTGTGCCGTGCCGCGGCGCAGGAGGGCCTCTCCGTCTTCTTCCTCGGCAGCCGCATGCCGGTGCTGGAGGAGGCCGCCCGCCGGCTCTCCGACGATGCACCCGGCCTGAAGATCGCCGGCA